>OLFU01000024.1_pt1 | contig 146025 bp, 140 predicted proteins | sample 1605161 | NCBI WGS metagenome assembly OLFU01 (sample SAMEA3888914, study PRJEB22519) | human gut metagenome | biome: human gut; feature: human-associated habitat; material: faeces | place: Denmark | collected 2011
TAAACCCAATGAGACCGACAATTGCCATGAACAGATAGCAGCCAAGCTTCATCATGTTTGTGGCTTTGGAAAACGCAAAAACATCCCTGTTCCTTGCGCTTGTGCGTAAAGTATTTTTATTAGTACCACTGATTCTTTTGCTGCCTCTTATATTGCCGGATCCGGTCGTTGCCGTTTACCTTGCAGAGCCGATTACAGATACACTGGCATGTACCGCAACAGTTACAATGTTTGTCAGATATTATCGAAAACACCTGTCATCTTTACAAAAATAACAGTAGATCGTCCATGCGGCTAGATAGAAAAAATCCGCCGCACTCCTGCTGGGAGCGCGGCGGAACTTTCTGGCGGATAGGGTGGGATTCGAACCCACGAGCCGCTTGCGCGACTACCTGATTTCGAGTCTTGTTCGCACTTGGCATTTCCGTGTCTGCTGTGGTCGGTGACGGCAGCTTTGGAAACGGCGAAAGCCCTTGTGCTGCAACGGATTTTGGACGCGCCGACCGGTATTGACCAGCTCCATATCAGAAAAAACCTGAGTTCAAATTGAAATGAGAAATGCCCCAAAACGACCAGCTTTTTGCACGCTGGCAAGAAAATACGCAAGAAGAAAGCCCTTGTCCGGTATGGCTTTGCGAGCGGCCTCCCGGATAAATGCAAGAAAAACCGGCTCAAAACAAATCACACGAAGCACCCTTTCGGACCGAAACACAGAAAGGAGTCTTCGTTATGAAATACGACGCCAAGGAATTCAAAAGATACCCAGAGATTATGAGCAAGGAGCAGATGCGGATCGCCTGTCACATCAGCAAACGGACGGCTCTCTATCTTCTCCAATTCAACCTGATTCCCCACACCTTCACCGGCAAGAAAACCCGCTGCTACGCCATCAAAAAGAGCGATGTGATCGCCTTTATGAACGACCGTGAGGTCAACCCGGAAAAATACATAGCGCCGAAGAACTGGTACAAATACGGAAGCGAAATGGTTCGACCCTATAAAATCCGCATCCATCCGCCGTGCGCCAAAGACGAGAAGAAGCTCCGGGGCTACTATGAGAGCAAGCTGGCCGCACTGCCGGATGTGATGGATGTGGCCGCCGCCGTGGACTTCACAGGCTATAACCGCCGCACCGTCTGCCAATGGATTCGCGTGGGGAAGCTAAAGGCGCTGGCGCTGCTGCAGAAGTACATGATCCCCAAATGCTATCTCATCGACTGGCTCTGCTCAGACGATTACAACAACACAAACCGAAAATCCCGCCGGCATATCGATATGCTTTGGGAGGCGCAGAAATGGAGAGATTGATGCGGACATTTTCCCTTGTTTTCTCAAAAAGAGGCACAGGGGCATCATTCCCTTGGCGTCTGTTGAAAAAACGCCGATTCTGTGATACTATAATAACAATAAGCCGAGCGTTTGCTGAAGCCACCGAAAAGCCGGGAGGGAACAAAAATGAGCAGTAATTTCCTCAACGATGAAAACAAGGGCGATATCATCATTTACCAGTCTGAAAGCGGCGAGACAAAAATTGATGTCCGGTTTCAGGATGAAACTGTCTGGCTGACACAGGCACAGATGGAGGAGCTTTTCCAATCTTCCCATGCAAATGTGGTTGAGCACATCAAAAACATCTATTCCGAAGGTGAGCTGGACGAAAGTTCAACCTGTCGGAAATTCCGACAAGTTCGCCGCGAGGGAAATCGCAATGTGGAGCGCGAAAGACTATATTATAACCTGGACATGATCATCTCTCTGGGCTATCGCATCAGGTCCTCCATTGCAACGCAGTTCCGCCGCTGGGCTACCGAGCGCTTGAAGGAGTACATGATCAAGGGCTTCGCCATGGATGATGAGCGCCTGAAGAATCTCGGCGGCGGCAGCTATTGGAAGGAGCTTCTTGACCGCATCCGGGACATCCGTTCCTCCGAAAAGGTGATGTACCGTCAGGTCCTCGACCTCTACGCTACTAGCGTGGACTATGACCCCAAAAGCGCCGAGTCGGTGGCTTTTTTCAAAATGGTGCAGAACAAGCTGCACTATGCCGCCCATGGCCATACCGCCGCAGAGGTGATTTTTGAGCGAGCCGATGCCGAAAAGCCATTTATGGGGCTTACCGCATTTTCCGGGGATTTTCCCACGGCGAAGGATATTGCTGTTGCAAAGAACTATCTCTCTGCGGACGAACTGAAGATACTGAACAATCTCGTTTCCGGATATTTTGACTTTGCGGAAATTCAGGCGATGCGCCGCCGGCCCATGTGCATGAGCGATTATGTAGAGAACCTGGACCGCATCCTTGCCTCCACCGGAGAAGCCCTGCTTACCGACGGGGGAACCGTAAGCCACACGCAGGCGATGGAGCAGGCAAAGGCGGAATACAGGAAATATCAGGTGCAGAATCTTTCTCCCGTGGAGGAGGAATATTTGCAGACCATTCGCAGCATCGAGAAGGCGGCAAAAGAGGGCGAAAAACGCTGACTCTGAAATGCCTTCACAGGGAAGTGATCCTCTTTGGGCCGGTATACTGCGGGTATGGATAGGGGCTGTCGTAAATATTCACAGGAGATTGTATATGGGTAACGAACAAGCGGAGATCGATGGCCTCCGCTTGCTTTATATGTTGGCTTCTGTAATTAGTCTGGAATCGATTCCTTGATTAAAGTCGACAATGCGCTTCCTTTTTGATGGTTTATGAGCCCCACGCCAAAGATGCAGACCTACTCTGGGCATGTGGCTTATGTGCGGGATTCACCGGGATCGACAACTACATACAGAAAGAAAATAAGGGCTTATCGGCTGACAGCGCTCTACCATGCGCTGTTGACGATAGGCCCTTATTATCCTGCTGCCGGACTGGCACCGTGAGATATGGCGTTTTACGGTCAAAAGAATGCGTTTCACCGTGAAACGCATTCATGAGGAAAAAACAGATTTCTTTTTGTCTCTCTCAATATATCTCGATATCTCATGTACCGAGGTATCATAAGTTTTGCGGAAAAGATTTATTCCGGCTCTTTTACTAGATATTCAGCCAAATAGGCTGGGACACAGTTGATCCAGAAGGTATACAGCCAGTCGACCTGAATGGTTTTGGAATCCAGATAATACTTTTCAAAATAGCGCGTAATACCACACATGAAGAAACGGAGCACTTCTCTCAATTCCGGCGTTATCGCACCCGGAAAATGGTTCCATTTCAGCAGCCTTACAAGATCCTCAACGCCCTTGTTTTCTATTTCGGAGCGCAGGTCATTCTGCCCGTAATAGGATAGAGCGTTTCCGAAGCCCTTGAGGGTGCCGTTATAAAGAAAGTTGTCCTTGCAGCAAGTAAAAAACGTTTCGAGAGAGTTTCGCTTCCCATCCGTATACCACAGAGGCTCGACAGTTATCCGATAGAGATAGGCAAGCAACTCGTTTTTATCCCGAAAGTGATTGTAAAACGTCCTGCTGCTAAGACCGGAGAGCCCCACGATATCCCCGACAGAAATACTCTCAAAGGAGTTGCTCTCAAGCAATTCCCTCAAAGCCAATGCAAATCTCTCTTTTGTTGATGGCAGAGCTTTCACGGTACCCCCCCCAGTTTCTGTTAGCATAATAAAATTTTAACACAGTTTTTGCAGAAATACAAGAAATGAACGATTTGATAACGGCTCAAAACGGGAGAATTAAATTCAGAAAAAAGGATAATTATGAACTAATACAGAAAAGTGGAAGATTGTGAATGTATTTTGCCCCATATTTGTTTTAAAATTAACACATCAAACGTGTGAGTCATGACGCACAACAAATCAATCAGACAGGAGGTAATTGAATTGGAGACATACAAGAGCAATTACATTCAGAAAAACTACGTGGAAGGCAAGGTCATTATTATCACCGGCGCCTCCAGCGGCTTCGGCAAGCTGACTGCAAAGCGAGCCGCAGAGATGGGCGGCAAGATCGTTCTGGCGGCACGCAGCGAAGAGAAGCTGAAGGAGACCGTGGCGGAGATCAAGGCGGCGGGCGGTGAGGCCAGCTACATCGTAACAGACGTGGCGAAAAAGGACGATGTTTTCGCAATGGCTAAATTCGCGGTAGATACCTACGGCAGGATCGATGTGCTTGTTAACAACGCCGGGACGATGCCGCTGGCCTTTTTCAGTGAGCATGAGCAGGCGCTGGACAAATGGGAACAGTGCATCGACATCAGCATCAAGGGCACTATTTTCGGCATCTCCGCCGTCTATGACCAGATGATCAAGCAGGGACAGGGACAGGTGATTAATGTCTCCTCCATCTACGCCAACTTCCCCGTTGCGGGCGCAGGCGTGTATCAGGTCGCAAAGATGGGCGTGCAGTATCTGGCGGAATCTCTGCGCAGCGAGTGTCAGGGCAAAATCAAGGTCACGACCATTAAGCCCACCGGCTTTATGAAGACCAACCTTTCCAGCAGCGTGGTCGATCAGATGGCAATGATGCCCGCAGTGGCAGGCCCCCTTGAAATCCTCAGCAACTGGGTAGAAGAGGCTCCGCTGCGTCCCGATTTCCATGACATCAACAGCATGACCTACAACGATCCTGATCCACAGGTCTTGGCGGACAATATTATTTATGCCATCAATCAGCCTTGGGGTGTCAGCATCGGTGATCTGACCGTGCGCGCTTCAGGCGAATCCTTTGTCATTTGATTAGGAGGTGTTTCGATGAACAGCTATAGAACCGAAAACTACATAAAAGACAAGGTCATTGTCATCACCGGCGCTTCCAGCGGTTTCGGCAAAGAGACCGCAAAGAAGGCCGCCGAGTTGGGCGGAAAGGTCGTTCTGGCCGCGCGGCGTGAGGAATTGCTCCGGGAAATTACGCAGGAGATCCGTGAAAGCGGCGGCGAGGCTTCCTACATCAAGACCGATGTTCGTGTGAAAGATCAGGTCAATGCCATGGCGAAGTTCGCCGTGGACACCTACGGACGCATTGATGTGCTGGTCAATGATGCCGGCACAATGCCGCTTGCCTATTACAGCGAACACGCAATTGCCATGGAAGCATGGGAGCAAAGCATTGCTACCGCGATCAATGGTACACTGTACGGCATCGCGGCGGTCTATGACCAGATGATTGAGCAGGGGCAGGGACATATCGTGAACATTTCCTCCATCCTCGGCAACTATCCCGTGAGCGGTTGCGGGGTCTATAATGTGACAAAGGCCGCCGTCAGAATGCTGGGCGACAGCCTGCGCGTAGAATCCCGCGGGAAAATCAAAGTTACCAACATCAAGCCCACATCCGTGGCAAATACGGGTCTGGTCTCTACAGAAGTAGATTATAATGCAGGTCTGTCCGGCATTTACGGGAAAATCATTGACGCATTTATGGGGTTGGCGATCCCCGATCGTCTTGACACGGAGAGCATCCATTGCTTTGACTTTTCTCCGTCTATTCTGGCGGACAACATCATTTACGCCATTGACCAGCCTTGGGGCGTGAATATCAGTGAGCTGACTGTCCGCGCTTCCGGTGAAGCCATGTTTGTATAAGGAGGTCACATCATGAGCCATAAATTTTTGGAGCCTATTAAAATCGGTAATCAGACCGTGAAAAACAGAGTGATGTTCCTTGCGATGGCAAAGAATATTTCTAATTTCGACGACAGCGTATCCGCAAAAGACATCGCCTATGTGGAATCGGTCGCCGCGGGCGGCGTGGGGCTTCTTGTTCCCGGCGCAATGATCGTAGACCCGGAGTGGCCTTCTGTGCTGCCCTTGCAGCCGGGCATTTATGATGACCGCTTTATCCCCGGGCTTCGCAGGCTGGTGCTTGCTGCCCATAAGTACGACGCAAAGATCCTGTTCCAGCTTTGGCATCCCGGCGCAACCAACTATTCCGGCATTGATCCGAAGACTGTGGACGAGCTGACGAAGGACGAGATCCACGCCATTCAGGACAAGTTTGTGGCCGCTGCCAAGCGTGCTATGGCCGCCGGTGCGGACGGCATCGAGTTCCAAACCTGTCATGGCTATCTGGCCTGCCAGTTCATTTCTCCTCTGTTCAATCACCGCACTGATGAGTACGGCTGGAATAAGGTAGAGGATCGCACCCGTTTTGCCACGGAGATTTTGACCCGCATCCGCAAGGTCATCGGACCGGATAAAATCATCTCCGTGAAAATGCAGGGCTTTGACTACCCCAAGAGTGAAGGTCCCAACGGCAACGACGGAATCACGCCGGAACAGGCCGCCGAGGTCGCTCCCTATCTGGAAAAGGCCGGTGCGGATATGATTGCAGTGTCCGCCGGCGGCACAATATATCATCAGGACGATATTATGTCCGGCGATGTGCATCGTGCCGAAGGCTGGAAGGTTCCTGCTGCTACCATGGTCAAGAATGCTGTTTCCGTTCCCGTAGTAGCTACCGGCAGCATCCGTCACCCGGATTTCGTGGATCAGATCATCAATGACGGCAAGTGCGACATGGTCGGCATGGGCCGCGGCATTCTGGCTGAGCGCGAATGGGTAAAGAAGTGTGCCGAAGGTCGCGAGGATGAGCTTCGCTACTGCATCTCCTGCATGAATTGCTTCAATGTCAATCCGTTCAGCTATGAGCAGACGAACTGCTCCGTGAACCCCTTTGCCCTGCGCGAAGGCTCCAAGCGCCCCATCGTTCAGGACGGGGACGGCCGTCTGGTGGCGGTCATCGGCGCAGGCCCCGCGGGCATGGAAGCTACGGTCACGCTCAAACAGCGCGGCTTTGACGTGGTGGTGTTCGACAAACGCGATGAGATCGGCGGTAACCTCCATGTTGCAAAGAAGCCCCCCTTCAAGGGCAAATTTGAGTGGGCTATCGACTATTATAAGTCCATGGCAAAGAAGCTGAATATCACGATGAAGCTGGGGAAGGAGGTCACGGCGCAGGAGGTTCTGGCTCTAAAACCCTATTCCATTCTGGTTGCAACCGGCAGCAACGTCATTTCCATCCCACTCGAGGGCCTGGATCAGGTACAGACGGTTCAGGCGCACGACGTGCTTGCCAACGACATGCAGTTTGCAAACAAGAAGGTCGTTGTCATCGGCGGTGGCATTACCGGGCTGGAGACTGCGCTGTATATCAACCGTCAGGGCACTAATCAGGTTTCCGTGGTGGATATGCTGCCCGAATGGCCGGTGGATATGCTGGATATGCGCTATCAGAACGAAGCGCTGCTGGAGGTCCGCCACTGCAACGATCAGGGTGTTGCCCTATTTTATAATAACAAGGTTGTGAAATTTGCCGACGGCAAGCTGTTCATTGAGAGCACCAAGGACGGCGAGGTGAAGGAGCTTCCCGCAGACGTGATCGTTCTGTCCGTGGGTGTGAAGCCCAACGACGCACTGTGGCAGGAGCTGCTTGCTTCCGGCCATCCCAGCGTCTGGAAGGCGGGCGATGCCATCGCCACCGGCAAGATCAACAAGGCAGTCCTCCACGGCAGCAAGTTCGGCTACAGCCTGAACTGAAGCATAGTAAGGCGCTGTTCTTGCACACCCTTTAAAAAGATACGATAATCAACATGGCAATGCCCGGCTCCAAAACAGAGCCGGGCATTGTGCTGCATATTGCTTTACCAGCTTTTACGGTAAGCCGGGGCGACGTCGTATAAAATCTCCATATCCTTTCTGGTTTTCTCCCGATAGGAAAAAGCCCCTTTTCTCCGGCACCATTCATATTGAGCGGAGATCGCGACCTGAATCCCCAATGAAACAAGCTCAGCTGCGTTTCCCTTGTTTCGGATAATACCGGATTTCTGACAGTTCCCGATGAGCTTGACAAACCAGTCGTTGAAGACATAAACGGCGTCCATAATGCCGATGGAACGCTCCAACTCCGCTTTCAGCAACTCCAGCATAAGCTGGTAACCGCCGCGTTCAGACAGCTCCACGTAATAATTGAACAGAATCATGACCCGCTCAAAGTCATTTTCTGCGGCGATAAAGGAGGAGAAGTCTTCTTTAAACTGGTTCTGAAAGTCATTGAGAATAAAGCCGATGATCTGATCCTTATTGGAAAAAATCGAATAGAAGGTCACACGGGAGACACCGGCCTGCTCACAGATGCTGTTAACGGAGACAGACTCGTAACCCTTTTTACGAAATAATTCCATTGCCGTATCGGCAATCAAACTTGCCGTTTGGTGTTTGCCGGTCATCTTTGTCCCTTCTTTTCAAAAAATCTATGCTTACATTTTAGCATATTTGTAAAGCTGTTTCAAGCACAATGAAATTCTTCGTATGCAAAACACATACATGGTTTTTGTGACAATTTTAGAATGCTTTTCGCCGATATTGACATTTTTCGGCGATAATCTAAAATGAAAACAGCTTAGACATTTAATTAACAAATCAAGGAGGAAAAAGAGAAGTGGCACTGCTGAACTACAAGAAAGGAAAGACCGTGTCCTTTCAGGGGAAGGGAGAAAAAGCAAAACCCGTTTCCCTCGCCCAGTACATTATGCACTATGCCTACGGGGCGAGTGAGCCGACCATCCTGAAGACCGGCGATATCTTGATGCGCGGCTATGAGGGAGCGACGACGGAGGAGAAGCGGGAGTTTTATAAAAAGCTGATGGCTAAAATGGAGAACACCTCCAAGACCGGCAACTACTTTCTCCCGCATGGCATTATCCTAAGCCAAAAGGCTGCCGAAAACGTCATAGACTTTGTCTATACAGTAGAAGTCGGCGCAGGTGCGCACGTTTCCGCAGGCCCCTGTATCTGCGAGGTGGCGCTCAAGAAGTATCCGGAGGGCGTGACAGAGCCGGAGATCAAGGATCTCACACTCTATTACGGCGCGGACATCTATGAGAACCTGCCGCTCGGTCATCATCCTGTGACAAAGGAGGAGGCAAAGGAGATCCTTGCCGACATGCACAAAAAGGGCTATGTCCACAATGTCCTTTACATGTTCGGCAAAAAGTCCGGTGCGTTTGTCATGTGCAACTGTGACAGGGAGGTGTGCGCGGTCGTCAAGGGGACGCGCATCCTCGGGCCGGGGATCAACTGCGAAAAAGGCCCGGAGGTGATCAAGCGCGACAGAAGCAAATGTCTGGGCGCGCAGGAGTGCGGAATGTGCGTGAAGCGCTGCCCCTTCGGCGCAAATAAGATCAAGGACGGCATGGTCATTTTTGACAAGGAAAAGTGCATGGGATGCGAGCTGTGCGTCGCCACCTGCAAGGGCTGCGCCCGGGAGCTGGAGGAGCGCAAGGATTATGGCTATGATGAAGTAATGCATAGGGAGCTGCTGCTGGCCGGAAAGTACGGAAGACCCGAGCTGGACACGGTCACCCTTGAAGATAACAACAGGGAGGAATAAAAAATGGACTATTCAATGCTTCTCTCGCCGATGAAGATCGGCAATCTGGAAATCAAAAACCGCACGGTCATGACCGCCGCCGAGTTCAGCATGGGTCAGGCCAACGGCAAGCCCACGGAAAAGCTCATGGACTACTATGAGGAGCGGGCCAAGGGTGGCGTGGGACTGATCATCCCGGGGATCTGCCGCGTCAACGACATGTACGCGACATCTTCCTTTACCCAGCTTGCGATGAGCCATGACTACCATATCGAGCCGATGCGCGAATTCGTGGGGAGAATCCACAGGCACGGCGCGAAACTCGGCATCCAGCTGCACCACCCCGGCCGTCAGGGCTATGCCAGCAGCGTGAATTCCCTTCCGATGATCCTGCCGCTGGTGGAGAAAAAGCCGGAAATTATGGAGATGCTCTACAAGGCGACGCCTACGATGATGGCGCTGGAGGAGAAGGGAATCTGCCAGCCGGTCGCCGCCCCGTCCGTTTGTGAGCGCAGCTATCATGTCCCAAGCCCGATGCGCGCGATGACAAAGTTCGAGGTCAAGAGAACGATTCAGGATTTCATCGACGCAGCGGTCCGCTGCAAAAAGGCAGGCGTTGACCTCGTGGAGCTGCACGCGGCCCACGGCTATCTGATCCAGCAGTTCCTTTCCCCAAACACCAATCACCGCAAGGATGAGTACGGCGGGAGCTTTGATAACCGCCTGCGCTTTATCAGCGAAATCATCACCGGCATTAAGGCCGCCTGCGGAAAGGACTATCCGCTGATGGTGCGCCTGTCTGCCGACGAGATGTATGACCGGATCGGTAAGCCCGGAAAGGGCTATGATCTGGAGGAAGGAAAGCGGATCGCAAAACGGCTGGAAGAGCTGGGTGTTGACGCGATCAACGTATCCTCCGCCTGCTATGATACTTACAATTATTGGCTTGAGCCCACGTCCTTTGAGCCGGGCTGGCGGGCCTATCTGGCAAAGGCGATCAAGGAGACCGTCAAAATCCCTGTGTGCGCGGCCAACTTCATGCGCTCTCCCGATCAGGCGGAGCGGCAGCTTGAGGAGGGAGTGCAGGACTTTATCGGCTCCGCCCGCACCTTTATCTGCGACCCCTACTGGGTGAAGAAGACGGAGGAGGGACGCACCAACGAGATCAAGCGCTGCATCGGCTGCCTCAACTGCATCGAGAGCTTCACCTACGGGGCATTGAGCGGAAAGAACGGCGAATGCGCGCTCAATCCCGCGGTCGGACAGGAGCGGTTTTTCGCCAACATGCCGAAGGACGGCGAGGGGCGCAGGGTCGTTGTTGTCGGCGCAGGCCCCGCCGGTTTGATGGCGGCGGAGATCATGGCGAGGCGCGGCTTTGCCGTGACCGTTTTTGAGAAAGAAGAGAAGGCCGGAGGACAGGTGAAGACCGCCTCGACCTGCCTGCTCAAAGGTAAGCTCTACTGGTCGATCGAAGACCTGATGGCAAACGTGGAGAAGCTCGGCGTAGAGGTAAAGCTCGGCACGGAGGCCACGGAAAAGGCCATCGCCAAACTCAAGCCCTATGCCGTCGTCATCGCGACGGGCGGCGTCCCGGTAAGACCGCGCTCAATCAAGGGCATCGACCTGCCCAATGTCTGCACTGCGCCGGAGATCATTATGGGTGAGAAGAAGATCAGCGGCAAGATCGTCGCGGTGATCGGCAGCGGCATGACGGGGCTTGAAACAACGGAGATCCTCAACGAGAGCGGAAACCATGTGGTCGTCGTTGAGATGGCGGAGGAGATCGCACCGGGTACTTGGTTCCAGCTGAAGGATGACGAGCTGAGCCGGATTCAGAAATACGACACGGAGTTTATGCCGGGCAAGCGCCTGATGAAGATTACGGAGGACAGCGTGATCCTCGAGGACGTCAGAACCAGTATGCTGACCACGGTGACGGTTGACGAGGTCGTCTTGTCTCTGGGCGTCCGCCCGGTAAACGCGCTGGCAAAGGCGCTTGAAAATCAGTACCCGTATGTGGTAACGGTCGGAGACGCGTGCAAGAGCGGGAGGATCGCGGATGCGGTACACAGCGCATATGACGCGGTCATGCGCATTAAGTAAGGAAAGAGGGGTTTGAAATGAAGAAAACATATAAGGCGCTTCTCTGCGGCGCGGCGGCTGTCGCGGCGGTCGGTATCGCATACGCAATGGACGAGCGCTTCTTTGAAAAGGCAAAGGATAAGCTTACGGTATTCAAGTGCCGCGCGAACAGCAAAATCATGGAGCAGGCGCTCCCGCTTACGGACGCCATGTTCCCCGGCCCGAAGGTGGTAAGCGGAGCGGACAGCGCAAAGAAGATCCCGGAGGTACTCAAAGAGCTGAACGTGAACAAGGTCATGATCGTGACCGGCCCAACCGTCGGCAGAACCATTGTCCCGCCCATCGCGGAAAATCTTGAGCGCCATGGTATTGGCTACACGATCTATGATCAGGTGGAGGCAAACCCCTCGGTGAAGACGGTGGAGGCGATCCGTGCGCAGTATCTGGAAAACGGCTGCGACGGCTTCCTCGCGATCGGGGGCGGCTCCCCCATGGACGCCGCCAAGGCGGCAGCGGCGCGCGTTGCCAAGCCCAATACGCCGATCGGGAAGATGGCGGGCCTGATGAAGGTCATGATAAAGGTCGCTCCGATCGTTGCCGTCCCCACCACGTCCGGCACGGGCAGCGAGGTCACAATGGGCGCTGTGATCTCCGATCATGACGAGCGCCACAAGTACGCGATCATGGATCCCAACCTCGTCCCCAAATATGCCGTTCTCGACCCGAAGCTGACGGTGTCCATGCCGAAATTCGTCACCGCGACGACGGGTATCGACGCGCTGACCCATGCGGTAGAGAGCTATGTCACGTGGGCGTATAACAACAACGCCAGCAACCGCAATGCGGAGGAAGCGGTGGTAAAGATATTCAGAAATCTCAAGCGCGCCTATGAGGACGGGAACGATCTGGAGGCCCGCGAGGCCATGCTCATCGCCTCCTATAAGGCAGGGCTTGCCTTCAACCACACCGGCGTCGGGTATGTTCACGCGATTGCCCACGCAATGGGCGGCATCTATAACACCGCGCACGGGCTCGCGAACGCGGTCATCATGCCGATTGTTCTGGAGGACTACGGCACGGCAGTCCATCCCCAGCTTGCGCATCTTGCGGAGATTACCGGCGTGAAGACGACCGGCAGCGACGCAGAGAAGGCAAACGCCTTTATTGCTGCGATCCGTCAGATGAACAGGGAGATGGGGCTTCCCACGGGCTTTGACTTCATCGAGCAGAAGGACTTCCCGCAGATCATCAAGTGGGCGCTGGCAGAGGGCAACGGAACCTATCCCGTGCCGGTAATCTACAATGAGGCGCGCATGAGGCATGTCCTCAACCGCATCGTTCTGGAAGCCTGAACATGCACGAGCTGGGTCTGATTATAGACGTCGTCGAGAAGGTTGACCGGATCGCCGAAGAACAGAACCTTAAGAAAATTGATAAGGTGGTTCTTCAGGTGGGCGAAGCGTTTTCCGTTGTCCCGCAGATGATGAAAGCTGTGTACAGGCGTTCCATACCGGGGACCCGGCTGGAAGGCTCCGCACTGGAGATTGAAATCATAGAAGCCTCAGCAAAGTGCCGGAACTGCGGAAGCGTCTTTAATCCCTTCACCTGCGACGCACAGTGCCCCTGTTGTCAGGAGAGCGAATATACCGTGCTCTCCGGGAAAGAGTTCTTAATTAAAGAGATACTGGCTTGTTAGCCGAAGCTCCCCGGGCAGGCCGCTCGGGGAGCTTTGCAAAAAGGAGGACAAGATTGTTATGGAAAATTATCGAGTGATAGAGATCAAGCAGAGCGTATTTGCGGACAATGATCAGGACGCAAACAGGCTCAGGCAGGAGCTGAAGGAGAACAAGACCTTCCTACTGAATTTGATGTCATCCCCAGGCAGCGGCAAGACAACAACATTGAAGCAAACGATTTCCCGCATGAAGAATAAGTACCGTATGGCGGTTATGGAGGCGGATATCGACTCGGACGTGGACGCTGCGGCTATTGCGGATACGGGGATCAGGACGATTCAGCTCCACACCGGCGGCATGTGTCACCTTGACGCCGACATGACCCGGCAGGGATTGAGAAGCATGGGAATCCAGAATGTGGATATTGCCATCCTTGAAAATGTGGGAAATCTTGTGTGCCCCGCGGAATTTGATACGGGCGCGGTAAAGAACGCCATGATCCTTTCCGTGCCTGAGGGGCATGACAAGCCGCTGAAATACCCGCTTATTTTTCAGGTCTGCGACGCACTTATCATCAACAAAATTGACGTTCTGCCATATTTTGATTTTGATTTGGAAAAGGTTATTTCTTATGCGCATATGAGAAATCCGGAGTTAAAGATATTTCCCATTTCCGCAAAGACCGGCGAAGGGGTCGACACATGGTGCGAGTGGCTCAGTCAAGAAGTGAATCTATGGAAAAGTAAATAGGAAACGAATTGATTTCTGCACTTGCTCAGTTTTGAACAAGTGCATTTTTTATTCAAGTGCAAATGCCTATTGAATCGGTTTATACTAGACACTCGTAAAAAGGTTTAATTATAAACCTTTGGAATACTGGCAGATCTGCGATGTAATTGGAATTCGGTTTACCCGTGTGGTCAAGACAGCTTTCTGGATTAAAAGACTTAGAAACACCGATTACCCAACTGTAATTGTGCTTGATTTTTTGAAGTGTTCTCAAATCTTCTCGCCCAGATTTCATAATCTTATATTCAAGGGAACCATCCTTAGGCAAGTAGGCATCTTGCCCCAAACGCTTGTCTCTGACCAGCTCAGCAAACATCCGTTTTTCCGCTTCAACCATATAGTCTTGTATAACGCCGACGGTCAAGTTCTCAAGTTTGGTACCGGGAGATGGACGGTAAACCAATCGAATCATAACTATACTTATATGTGTGGTAGCTTTTCCCCTTGGTTTCCTTTTCGATGATCTCCATTACTTTGGGCATTATCCTTGCCTCCTCAACTATCCATTATTGATAACACTTGCTTAGTAGCTGTGGATAATAGCTATATGCTATGGCTTAAATTATAAGCGAGTTTTTTTGTTTTTTTAATTCTATACCCACCAGGACAACAGATAGCACAAACGCTGAAAAATCAGCAACAGGCCCCGCTAGCAATACTCCCATAATTCCGAAACGAAGCGGGAGCAGCAGGGTAAGCGGAATCAAGAAAAAGGTCTGCCTTGTTAATGCCAACAGAGCACCTCTTAACGATTTTCCTATTGCGGTAAAAAAGCTGGAAGAAAGCAACTGCACACCATTTACCAACACCATGAAAAGATAGGTACGCATGAACAAAACAGCAAATTCAAAATACAGCTCGTCCCCGTCTCCGAATAGTGAAATGATAGATTGCGGGAAAAATTGAAATGCGATAAAAGCAATAGTGGAAACAACAAGATTCCACTTTATTGCAAGCATGTAAGCCTCCCGTACCCGATGATATTGCCTTGCTCCATAGTTGAAACCGATAATCGGCTGTGTCCCTTGCGAGATTCCTACAACAATCGCAAGGATTATGGCATTTGTTTTCATAACAATTCCGCAAGCTGCCAAGGGAATATCCGTTCCATATTTTGTTAATGCGCCGTAATAAGTCAACGAATTGTACTGAATGATTTGAATCACGGTAACTGCAATCTGGTTTGAGCTGCTGCTGATTCCCATGCTGCAAATTTTCATGCTTTCTTTGATGTCCAATAAAAACGACTCTTTTTCAAAATGGATTGTTTGGAAACGCCATAGATAACGGAGTGCGAGTATGAAGGAAAAAATTTGCCCAATAACTGTTGCCCAAGCTGCGCCGGCAATTCCCCAATCGCAAACAAAAATAAAAATGGGGTCAAGAATGGTATTGATAATAGCTCCCACAACCATGCAGACCATTGAATACTTTGGTTTTCCATCTGCTCGAATCAAATTGCTCATACCATTCGTTACAATGAGAAACGGCATTCCAATCAATGTTATGCTGGCATACTGCTTTGCATATGGAAATACATCTGTCGTTGCCCCAAATGCCTTTAGGAGCAAAGACAGAAAAGTTTCTCCAACCAGCAAATAAATAATTCCGAAAATTCCCATCAGAACAATACCATTTCCCGCTGCTTTGGCGGCAGCTTTCGGCTCTTTGCATCCAAGACAGAGGGAAACACGGGAAGCACTGCCAATTCCGACCAGTAGTGCAATGGCAAGGCAGATGGTAGAAAACGGGTAGGCAACATTGGTTGCTGCATTTCCCAAATAACCGACCCCTTGACCAATAAAAATCTGATCCACAATATTGTAGATTGAGCCGACAAGAGACGCCACAATACTGGGAACAGCAAAATTTTTCAACAGCTTTGGAATTTTTTCATAGCCCAGAGGATTTTCAGTCATTGAACTCCTCCCACTTTTTCTCTATATGGAGTTCCGATGTGATATTTCTGCCCGCCTGTATTAAGAAATCCATAAAAAGGTTCTGCTCGGATTCGCTCATACCTTGCAATAAAAGAGCTTCTGTCTTTTCACATACCGTCTGCACCTCATCAATTACAGACAGCGCACGTTCCGTAGGATACAGCTTACACGTCCGCTTATCCTTATCATTTGGGGAACGCATAATCATTCCCTGCTTTTCTAATGCCGCAACTGTCCGTACAATATTGCTCGGATGAACATAAAACATATCCATTAAAGAATCCTGTAAAATGCCAGGCGAACGACAGATTTTAATCAAAAACATATATTGGCTGTTGTTGATTCCAAAGGGGGCAAGCTGTTTATCCAAATAGATTTTGTAAAATCGGTCTGTTACGGAAAGCCATTTTAATAGTTGCATAGATATATTCCTCCTAACCACCAGTATTATAACGCAATATGCGTGCGCACGCAACTACATTTAACATTATATCTCCCGCTTTGTCCTCCTAAACACAAATCAATTCTACATCAGTGATTATCGGAAACGTGTACGGCGTATGCTGCCCAGTGAACATCTCCACGGAACACATCGAATTTTCACGGCTTCGCAAAATGGAAAGTGTCACCTTATGAACAGCCCCTTGCCGAGAGAAAAATAAATCGCTGGAAACGGGAACGCCCCCGGCACTGTGCGTCTGGCACAGTGTCGGGGGCGTTTTTCACAAATGCAAACTATCCTCGTTTTAGCTCAATACCGACATTGCCGTCTTCATCGATCTGTAAGGTCATGTGCTTGATGTGCTTTTCATAGAATTGCCGCCGTTCAGCCGGAGACATATCAATGCGTGTATTTCTCAATGCAGCGTCAAACATATCGTTGACATTCAGGTGAACGGAGTTGTCAATCCAGCGGTACATTTCCTTGAACAAAGCGTTCTTTTTGATGTCCTCGCTATTGCCGGAATAAAAGTCATCCAGATAGCAGTAGAAGATACCGGAATCAGCAAGGGCTTCCTTCATGTCCGGTCCGCATTTCTCGCGCTCAATCATAACAAGGAAATGTGCATCTGGCAGTGACGAGATCAATCCCCAGTAATCGGAATCGCTGGACACGATAACGAAGGAATCCACATCGTTTTTATACGAAATCAATGCCGTCCGTAATGATAAGCTTGTGCCCTAACGTCAGATATCGGTTAATCTGATCCCTATACGGGGTAGTATCGAACGGCTCGTTGGATGGACCTTTCGCCTCAATATAGCCGTAAACACCAAGCGAGATGCGATCCTGTATTCTCCAGTCAGGCCGCCCCATTCTTCCTTGATTTCTCGGCTCAAGAATGATGTCGAAAGTACCTGCCGGGTTCAAGTCATGCGCTATCCTCCTAAACATTTCATGCATAGGGACGCGAAAAGAAAGCTCGGCTGTGTGCTGCCCTCCATGAAGAGCAGCTCTGTATTCGTTTTGGTAAGCCCGCAAATAAGCTCTGACGCTCGCATCAAACGGCATTTATTTCTCACCAACTTTCCGATAGCATTCGATGATACCTATACTGAAAAACCCAAAGCGACAGCTACTCGTCAATCATTTCCATAATGTCGTCAACGGTGCAATTAAGAGCCTTGCACACTTTGCATAGGACATCAGTGGTGACGTTATCCCCATGTGTCAACTTGTTCATTACATAATGACTAACGCCAGCCATTTCCTCAAGATCCTTCTTCTTTAGATCTCGGTCTATTAAGAGCTTCCATAATTTTTTATAACTCACAGTCATATAGCAAACCTCATTTACTTTATTGCTTGTGCCAATAGTATTGGGAGTGCCGCTTTTCAACATATAAATCTGTATTTTGATAATTATATCACAGCCCGCACAAAAAGTCCACATATTTCAACAAATGTTTTCGTTCGAAAACTCAATCAAGGTATAACGTCATAAGGACATACAAACCCTTCAATTTGGCAAATATTAACCTGCGTTTCTGAGGGAGTTTCTATGATGTCAAATCTGCAAATCTGTTTTTCGCACATTGGGCTTTTCCTTCGGGTTGCGCCATCATGTGGATGATGATAGAAACCCGCACGGCGGGCGCAAAAGGAGGAAGAATATGTACAACAGATTCGCAGAAAAGCGCAGGCGTTATCTGCGCGAGTACAGAGACGGCATCTACACGGGGATGCTGCTGACCGGCAAACTGGACGAGCATCTCAAGGAAATCGGCGACACTGCACAAGAAATGTTTGATCAGCTGGTCGAACAGATGAAGAAAGCCGAAGGTGTCACTGAGCGGCTGAAGACCGAGAATCAAATGGAATGGGTGGGACGGATGAACAGCATCTGCAGCCGTGCGGAGGAAGTTGTCCTTTCTGAGCTGGTTTATTGCTGAGGTGTGGTGATGTTCAAGTATAGAAGAAATCGAGTGTTAGCACTCTGCGCCGGCGAGCGACGGCTGCTGACAATGGCCCTGTTGTCCTTTCGGAACAAGCTGGTAGCAAGCGGCAAGCCCACCGAGGATATCAATGAGCTGCTGATCCGGCTGCTACGGTAAAAACTGAATACGAGAAATGAGCGTCTGCTTCTGAAAAGAGGCAGGCGCTTATTTTTATGGCATCAATTTTGCAGCCACACCGATGAAATCCGGAATGGACATGGTATCAATTTTGATGCCATAGACGAAAAATGGCTCCATTTCGGAGCCACGAGCAGTCCTGCATAGGAAAATGGCTCCAATTTGGAGCCAAAACAAAAGAATTTTTCAAGGGGGTTAATTTTTTGGCCTTCTCGCTGCCTACCAAGTGAGGGGAACTTTGAAAAAGCTCTGCACAAGCTCGGCTTTTTATAATTTACCAGCTCAAAAGAAAAAATTTTGAAAAGCAGCGGGAAAATCCGAAAAAAATTCGGCAAAGGGAAAGTGAGAGGAGCTTCTAAGCTTCCCCCGTGTACCTCGACAACTGAATAGCCGTTACCGAGACAGATATGACTGTGCGACGACCGCAAAAGAGCGAGCACGGCGACGCCGCGGAGGCCCCGGGGCAGGCATATAAAAACGATATCGGAAGTACGGCACCAACCAAAAAACACAATTACCAGCGAAAGAAAGAAGGTGAAACACATGAACAAGCTACAACTGATCGATGCCGATACCCTGTATTACAAACCCCTTGCCCACCCCAAAATGCTCATCGACGGTGTTCTCTCCGACGGGCTCGCCATTTTAGCGGGTGACTCCAAGATCGGCAAGAGCTGGATGGGGCTGTGGCTGTGCCTGCAAATCAGCCGCGGCGAGGCGGTGTGGGGGCTGCCCACCAGAAAAACCGATGTGGTATATCTGGCTTTGGAGGATCGGGAATGGCGCGTTCAGCAGCGTATGCAGGAGCTGACGGACTCTCCACCGGAGAATCTCCGCTTCGGCTTTTCCTGTGGACAGCTGGGCGCGGAGCTGGAGGGGCAGATCGAGGAGACTCTGCGGGAATTTCCCTCCACGGGCCTGATATTCATCGATACCCTCCAAATGGTGCGGGACAATGCTTCCGCAAAGGTCAATGCCTACGCCCAGGACTACAAGGATCTGTCCAGCCTGAAAAAGCTCGCCGATGACCACGGCATTTGCATCTTCGTTGTCCATCACACCCGAAAGGAGCGGGACAGCAGCAATATCTTCAACGACATGACCGGCTCCACAGGCATTTTGGGCGTGGCGGATACGGGGATGATCCTCCGCAAGGATGACCGCTTCGGCGATTGTGCCACCCTCTGCATTACGGGCCGGGATGTGGAGGAGAAGAAGCTGAAAATGCAGATGCGGGGCGTCCGATGGGAGATTACCGAGGCGCTCAGCGCCAAGGATTTGCGAAAGGAATGCATCCCGGACTTTGTTTTTCAGGTGGCGGATTTTCTCTTGGCGCACGGGCGGTTTCGGGGCACGGTGTCCCAGCTGCTTGCCGCCGTAGGTAATACGGAACTGAAGCCCAACCTCGCCAGCAAGCATCTGACCCGTCATTACAGCGATGTGCTGCTGCCCTTGGGAATCACCTGCGAGTATCGTAAAACGGCGGCTGCCCGGCTGGTGCTTTTGGAACTGCATGACGGTGCTGACAGTCATGACGGTTCCCTCGGGAGCGAGAGACTTGCGTCACTGCGGAAACAGAATGACGGGACCTTCCGGCTTCCCCAAGCATCGTCACAAGCGTCATCTGCGTCATGGAAGGAGGCGGAGGACGATGAGGAATTGCCGCTTTAAGGGGTGCGGGGCTATACACCGCTTTTTTATCCGTAAGGATAACGAGCATGGGATTTGTGTAGCCCTGCGGCACCTAAATCCCCCGTATCTGCCGATACGAAAGGGGCGCGCCCCTGTAACCCCGCTGAAAGGATGTGATATCTATGCGGAATCGAACAGAGGAAATCAATGTGCGGGTCTATAAAACCGAGAAGAATACCATTCGCAGAAAGGCAAAAAAATGCGGCATGAATATGTCGGAATATCTCCGAACCTTGGGAACCAGCGCAGCGGTGAGAGAGGCTCCGCGCCGGGAGCTGATGCTGGCGTATCAGAAGCTGACAACGCTCCACGATACCGTCCGCTACGAGCTTGCCATGAGGGACTTTGACGAGGCCCTGACCGAGATCGAGAGCCTGCTTCTGCGCGCCTATCACGGGAAGGAGGATGCCGATGGCGGTGACGAAGATCTGGGCGATCCATGACAGCGTCAGCCGTGTGGTGGACTACTGCACCAATCCCAGCAAGACCAAGCTGAGCGACCTGGAGCAGGTGCTGCTGTATGCTGCCGATAAAGGAAAAAACCTGGATGAGGGGGAGCAGCAATACGCCGTCACCGGAATTGGCTGCTGGGCGGAGTCTGCCGCAAGGGAAATGGCTGCCGTGCAGAGGCGCTTCGGCAAAGCCGGCGGCAATGTGGCCTACCACGCCTACCAGTCCTTCAAGACCGGTGAGGTCACGGCGGAGGAATGCCATCGCATCGGCGTGGAGACGGCGCGGCGGCTTTGGGGGAACGACCGGCAGGTGCTTGTTGCCACTCACTTCAACACCGGCACTTATCACAACCACTTTGTTGTGAATCCGGTGAATATGTGGACGGGCAAAAAGCTGGAGGCAAAATACGAGGTCTATTACAAGCTGCGGGATATGTCCGACCGTATCTGCAAGGAGCATGGACTGTCGGTGGTGAAAAATCCCCAGCGGCACAAAACGGCGCGGTCGGTCTACTTCGCCGAAAAGAACGGCGAGCCCACCCGCTACAACCTCATGCGGCGGGCACTGGACGAGGCACTGACGATGTCAAGCAGCTGGACGGAGCTGAGCGCCGTGCTGCGGAAGAAGGGCTATGTGTTCGTGTGCGATCCCTACCGCAGGTACGCCACCATCCGATCTCTAAGCGCTAAAAAGTGTATGCGCACCTTCCGGCTGGGAGCCGAATATGACAAGGAGGCGCTGCAGGACAGGCTGCTGGAGAACCAGCGGGACATCCGTGTGACCCGGCGTTATTTTGAATTCATGAGGCCCTACACACGGGAATATGCCAGGAAAAATCCGCCGACGGAAGAATATTACCGGCAGCGGGATTTCTATCTGCATTTGCCCCGCGTCACCGGGTATTTGAGCTTCTTCCGCTGTGTGGCAATCGTGCTGGGCGTTGCGCCGCTGTACGAAAAGGAGTATCGGCAGCCCCTGTCGGCGGAGTGCCGGGAGGCTTGCCGCAGGCTGGATCGCTTCACCGCCGAGATAACGCTGGTGTGTCGGGAGCATTTGGACACGCCGGAGGATGTGCAGAGGTTTCTTGCACGAATGGACAGGGAGATGGATGCAATATCCGCTGCACGCAGCAAAATCCGTAATAAGCAGCGAGGCTGCGCCGATCCTGCGGAGAGGGTCGAGCTGAAAAAGTCCTGCGCCGCCTGCACCGCAGAGCTTTCCCGGCTTCGGAAGCAAAAGCAAACCGCCTATAACATGATTGAGGATAACCCAAGGCTGAAAGACCTCTTGGCGTGTGAATTGGATGCGTGGGTGGAAAACGACCCCTACCTCTCCCCGCGGGAGAAGCAGGCGCTGCGAAATCAGCGGCTGTCCCAAGAGGAAAAGACGATTATGCGATGAAAGGAAGGATTCGATGAAGAACGACAGATTGATTGATTTGGGGCTGACCGGGTACGAGGAGCTTTTTATGAGCACGGAGGAACGGCTCGATGCGAAAAAGCCAAAGGTAGAGGCAATCCCGCTGGCTGCCCTCACACCCTTTCGAAATCACCCCTTCAAGGTGAAGGAGGACGAGGAAATGGCGCAGCTCATGCGGAGCATTGCCGATGCCGGCGTGCTTTCTCCGGCGCTGGCAAGGCCGTTGCCTGACGGCGGCTATGAGCTGATCTCCGGCCACCGGCGGCTGGCAGCGTGCAAGGCACTGGGGATGGACACCATGCCGGTGATTATCCGTGACCTGACAGACGAGGAGGCTGTTATCACCATGGTGGACAGCAACCTGCAAAGGGAGCATATTTTGCCGTCGGAGAAGGCCTTTGCGTACAAGATGAAAATGGATGCGATGAAACGGAAGGCGGGTCGCCTTGAAAAGAATTCGTCGCAAGTTGCGACGAATTTCGACACAGCGACGGAAATCGGCAAATGTGCCGGTGAAAGCCGAGATCAAGTGTTCCGATACATCCGACTCACCCACCTAATCCCCGACATCCTGAAGCTGGTGGACGAGGGCAAGATCGCCCTGACTCCGGCGGTGGAGCTGTCCTATTTGCAGCCGTCTGAGCAGGAAATGCTCTTCTCCGTGATGGACAGCGATGAGGTAACGCCGTCCTTGTCTCAGGCCCGGCGGCTGCGGCGCATGAGCGAGGCGCAGACTCTCACGGATGACGCAGTGCTGCAGCTTCTGTCCGAGGTTAAGGGCAATCAGGTGGAATATGTGAAGGTGCCGGTAGACAAGCTCCGCAGCTTTTTCCGTCCGGACACCTCCGTGAAGCAGATGACCGAGACGCTTGTCAAGGCCATGGATTTTTACAACAAACATTTGGCGCGTCAGCGCAAAGACCGGGATGCCCGGTGAAAGGAGATTAAATTATGAAAGCTAATTTTGATTTTAACCGTTTGAGCGAAAGCAGAAAACAGGAGCTTGACCGTATGATCGCAGATTTTTCCGAGGCGGGTTGCCTCTTTGTTGAGGATCTTTTCCTTGAATTTCTCATCGATGCTGATAACGGTATTGACCGCAGCGACGATAAGCTTGTGGCAACCTTTGATGATGAGTGCGGACACGAGCTTGTGTTTATTCTCTCTCAGGAAGAGGTTCACTATGTAATCCATGCTATTTCGGAAAAACTGGATAATATCGTATGCGAAGGCGGCACTCCCTTCGGTGAGGATGAAAACGAAGAGGGTATCGTCAGCCTCTCTCCGGTGAACACAGAAGAAGAGCTTGATATGCTTCTCGCACATGTGCTTGGTGACGATGGAGGTGGTGCCGATGACTAAAATCGAAATTCAGACCCTATACGAGGTGATGTTCACGGACTACCCCGACATTGTAAATGTGGCGCAGGTGCAGGCGATGCTGGGCATCAGCCGTCATTTGGCCTATGCGCTGATCGGCGACGGCGACATTCCCGGCATGAAAATCGGCAATGCATACCGCGTACCGAAAATCAATGTGATCCGCTACGCACTCTCGGCGGGAAATCCGCAGCCGGCGGCGTAGCCGGGATTTGAACTTGTATGGCACATTGGACGGGCATTCCCGCCGGGCGTATAATAAAAGCGGTCCGAAAGGGTGCCCGTTCATGTGCTATCCGCAAAGGAGGTAGAGTTTATGATAGCAGGACACCTGCAAATAAAAAACGACAATTACTACATGGTGCTGAATTACACGGACGCCAACGGCAAACGCAGGCAGCCGTGGATTCCCACAGGACTTCCCGCAAAGGGAAACAAGCGCCGCGCCGAGAAGCTGCTGCTGGACACCCGCAAGAGCTTTGTCCCGCCGGTTGTGAGCAAGGAAAACGAGGACATCTCCTCCGATATGCTGTTTGCCGACTACATGGAGCTGTGGCTGGAGATTATCCGCAGTTCGGTGGAAAAGACCACCTTTTCCTCTTACACGCAGATGGTAAAGGGGAAGATCGCACCGTATTTCCGAAACACCGGACTGACGCTGGACGGAATTCAAGCCAAGCACATTCAGAGCTTTTATCTGCATGAGCTGAAAACCGTGTCGCCCGGTACGGTGATCCACTATCACGCCAATATCCACAAGGCGCTGAAATACGCCGTCAAAATGGACCTGATTCCCTTCAACCCCGCCGACAAGGTGGAGCGCCCCAAGAAGCAGCGGTACATTGCAGACTATTACCGGCAGGAGGAGCTGGAGAGGCTGCTGGAAGCATCCAAGGATCATCCGTACTCCCTGCTGATTCAGATGACCGCCTTTTACGGCCTGCGCCGCAGCGAGGCGCTGGGGCTGAAATGGGACGCCATCGACTTTGAGCGGGACACCATCACCATTAAGCACATCGTAACCAACGCAAAGATAGACGGCAAAAGTGAAATCGTCTGCGCAGACCGCGCCAAGACGAAATCCAGCCTGCGCTCCCTGCCGCTGGTCAGCAATATCCGGGAAAAGCTGCTGGCGCTGAGGGAGCAGCAAAAGGAAAATCGGCGGGTATGCGGAAATTGCTACAGCAAAAAGTATGACGGTTATGTTTTTGTGGATGCCATGGGCAATATCTTCAACCCCAGAAGCGTTACCGCCAATTTCAGCAAGCTGCTGGAGCAGAACGGTCTGCGGCACATTCGCTTTCACGACCTTAGACACAGCTGTGCCTCACTGCTTTTGGCGAACGATGTGCCTCTGAAGCAAATCCAGGAGTGGCTGGGTCACAGCGATATTGGCACGACGGCGAATATTTACAGCCATTTGGATTACAAGTCCAAGATCACCTCGGCAAATGTGATGGACAATATCCTGACCCTGCCGGACACAAGGCAAACCGGCTGGCACACCTGAGCTCTTGCCGAAAATCATGTACGCCGATGTGACCTTGAGAGAAAAGAAAAGCCCAGTCATATGGGCAAAAGCCTTGATATGACTGGGTTTTTGGCGGAGAGTTAGGGATTCGAACCCTAGGTTCCTTTTGGGAACACGACATTTCGAGTGTCGCACCTTCGACCTCTCGGACAACTCTCCGTATATCTCAAGTGTAATCCTTGCTCCGGAAGAATGCAAGAAAAACACGCAAGAACGATATGAAATTGTGAAATCCGAACCCGCACAAAGCCCTGTGCGGCAGACATTTTCAGCGGACGAAACGGCCGGAGCTTCCAAAAATTTCGAGTCAGGGCCGTTATGACCACTTCGATACCTATCCATGAATGCGTTTCACGAACGCACGGATGATTATAACCAATCCCGCGAAAAAAATCAAGTATGGCGGTGGAATTTTTGCAAATTCTGTTGTATAGTACTTGCGTATGCGCTAATATGGCGCAAATTCTGCGCAAAAAGGACACCATCACCGTGGACGATATGAAAAAAGAGGCTGAACGCGAGGCGCGCACCATGTGGCAGTTCGTGCGCACGTTTCTCAAGTGGCTCGTCATTGCGGGCGTGACCGGCGGCATCGGCGGGCTGGTCGGCTCGGCCTTTCACCTGAGCGTGAACTGGGCGGCGGCGTTTCGCGCCGCGCACCCGTGGCTGCTGTGGCTGCTGCCAATAGGCGGCCTGCTCATCGCGGCCATTTACCGCCTGACCAAAATGGAAAACAAGAACACCAACGCCATCATCGACGCCATCCACTTCGGCGACAAGGTGCCGCTGCTGCTCGTGCCGGCGATCTATCTGTCGACCGTTATTACGCACCTGTTCGGCGGCAGCGCCGGGCGCGAGGGCGCCGCGCTGCAGATCGGCGGCAGCCTCGGCTGCTACATCGGGCAGCTGTTCCACCTCGATGAAAAGGACATGCGCATCGCCACGCTCTGCGGCATGAGCGCCGTGTTCTCGGCACTGTTCGGCACGCCGCTGACGGCGACGATCTTCGCGCTCGAGGTCATCAGCGTGGGCGTGTTTTATTACTCCGCGCTCGTGCCGTGCATCGTCGCGTCGCTTGCGGCGCTCGCGATCTCGAATGCCTTCGGCATCGCGCCGACGCACTTTACGTTCGCGCTCACGGCCGCGCCGCGGCTGCTGCTGCTGCGCGTGGCGGCGCTCGCCGCCGTGTGCTCGCTCATGAGCATCCTCTTTTGCGTGACCATGCACGGCACGGAGCGGCTCTTTGCCGGCCGCATCCAGAACCCGTGGCTGCGCATCGCCGCCGGCGGCGCGATCGTGGTCGTGCTGACGCTGCTCGTCGATACGGGGGACTACAACGGCGCCGGCATGGACGTCATCACCCGCGCCATCGAGGGCGGGCAGGCCGCGCCGGACGCATTTTTCTGGAAGCTGCTGTTCACCGCCGTCACCATCGGCAGCGGGTTCAAGGGCGGCGAGGTCGTGCCGACGTTTTTCATCGGCGCGACGCTCGGCTGTGTGCTCGGCGGACTGCTCGGCATCCCGGCCGGGTTTGCCGCGGCGCTCGGGCTCGTGTGCGTGTTCTGCGGCGCGGTCAACTGCCCGATCGCGTCGATGGTGCTGAGCATCGAGCTCTTCGGCGCGGGGCAGCTCGTGTACTTTGCACTCGCGTGCGGCATCGCCTATATGCTCTCGGGCTACTTCGGGCTCTACAGCAGCCAGAAGATCCTTTATTCCAAGCTGAGAACCGAATTCATCAACATCCACGCAAAATAAAATGCAAGCGCCATGCCCGGACACGGAACGTGTCCGGGCAATTTTGACGCCGAAAAAAATTATATAATTTGCATATAAATTTATATAAAAACGCTTGACAAAGTTATAAGGCGGGTGTACAATGCACAATGTAAGAAAAAAGAAAGCGGTGACCAACCGATGAAGAAAACTCTATACAGCCTCATGCTCAACGAGGAGGTCGTGCGCGAGATCGACCGCATGGCTCACCGCATGGGCACGAACCGCTCGGCACTCATCAATCAGATTCTTGCCGACTATACCTCGGTCGTGACGCCGGAGCGCCGCATCGAGAACATCTTCCACGAGATCGAGCAGCTCGTCGCGCCGGCGCGCGACCTGGTGCCGTTTTTCGCGCCGCACACGACGAGCATGTCGCTCAAGAGCAGCCTGGAGTACAAGTACCGCCCGACGGTCAAGTACGAGGTCGCGCTCTACGGCGACAAGCAGGAGGGGCTCGGCGAGCTGGCCGTCATCTTCCGCACCCAGTCGGCGCAGCTGCTGCAGAGCATGACGCAGTTTTTCCGCCTCTGGAAGCGGATCGAGGACGCGCACCTGTCCGGCGTAGAGCCGGATTACGCATTGTACGACGGCAAGTTTGTGCGCACGCTCTCGCTGCCGCCGGATCACGACTACACGAGCGAGGAGATCGCCCGCGCGATCTCGGACTACGTGCAGCTGTTTGACCGGCTCATGAAGGCATACCTCGCCGGGAAGTACACCCCGCCCGAGATCGAAGCGCTCTACTGCGCGCAGCAGCAGCGCGCGGCGATCCTCATCTGATCCATTCGCAACCATCCATGAAAGGAGGCGCTGCGTGCCGGAACACGCAGCAACCCGACTATGAACGCTGATAAATTCACGCAAAAGACAATCGAAACCATCCAGACCGCCCAGAGCATGGCGCAGGAAAACGGCAACCAGTATCTCACACCGGAACATCTGCTCTATGCGCTCGTTGACGCCGACGGCGGCCTGATCGGCACGCTGCTCGGCCGCATGGGCGTGGACTGCAACGCCGTGCTCAGCGAGCTGGACACCGCCATTGACCAGCTGCCGAAGGTCTCCGGCGGCAGCGGCGAGGTGTACGCCTCGCCGGAAACGAGCAAGATCTTCAATTTCGCCGAGCGCGAGGCCAAGTCCGGCGGCGACGCCTACGTCTCCGTCGAGCACCTGATGCTCGGCATCTTCGCCAACGAGACCGCCACCATCAAGCGCATCTTCAGCGCGCACGGCATCACGAAGGCGGGCTTTGTGGCCGAGCTGAAAAAGGTCAAGACCGGCCCCGTCACGAGCGACAACCCCGAGGACACCTATGACGCGCTGAAAAAGTACGGCACGGATCTCGTCGAGCGCGCCCGCGAAGGCAAGATGGACCCGGTCATCGGCCGCGATCAGGAGATCCGCAACGTCATCCGCATCCTCTCGCGCAAGACGAAAAACAACCCCGTGCTCATCGGCGAGCCGGGCGTCGGCAAGACGGCCATCGCCGAAGGGCTGGCGCAGCGCATCGTGCGCGGCGACGTGCCTGAGGGGCTGAAGGACAAGACCATTTTCTCGCTCGACATGGGCGCGCTGGTCGCGGGCGCAAAGTACCGCGGCGAATTCGAGGAGCGGCTCAAGGCCGTGCTCGAGGAAGTGCGCAAGAGCGAGGGCCGCATCCTGCTGTTCATCGATGAGCTGCACACCATCGTCGGCGCCGGCAAGACCGAGGGCAGCATGGACGCCGGCAACCTGCTCAAGCCGATGCTCGCCCGCGGCGAGCTGCACTGCATCGGCGCGACGACGCTCGACGAGTACCGCAAGTATATCGAAAAGGACGCCGCGCTCGAGCGCCGCTTCCAGCCCGTGCAGGTCGATGAGCCGACGGTGGAGGACACCATCTCCATCCTCCGCGGCCTGAAAGAGCGCTACGAGATCTACCACGGCGTGCGCATCCACGACAACGCGCTCGTCGCCGCGGCCACGCTCTCCAACCGCTATATCACCGACCGTTTCCTGCCTGACAAGGCCATCGACCTCGTCGACGAGGCCTGCGCCATGATCCGTACGGAGATCGACTCCATGCCGTCGGAACTCGACGACCTGCGCCGCCGCATCATGCAGATGGAGATCGAGGAGATGGCCCTCAAGAAAGAGGACGACCAGCTCTCGCGCGACCGGCTCGAAAAGCTCACGCAGGAGCTCGCCGAGCTCAAGGACCGCTTCAACGAGCAGAAGGCCCGCTGGGAGGCCGAGAAGAACAGCGTCGAGGAGGTCAAGTCCCTCAAGGCGGACATTGACCACCTGCACGCCCAGATCGAAGAGGCCCAGCGCAACTATGAGTACGAAAAGGCCGCGCGCCTGCAGTACTCCGACCTGCCGAGCCTCGAAAAGAAGCTCACCGAGGCCGAAGCCGCGGCCGAGCGCCGCAAGAGCGACAACTCCCTCGTGCACGACACCGTGACCGAGGAGGAGATCGCCGGCATCGTCGCCAAGTGGACCGGCATCCCGGTGGCAAAGCTCATGGAGGGCGAGCGCGAGAAGCTGCTGCACCTCGACGAAGTGCTGCACCGCCGCCTGATCGGCCAGGACGAGGCCGTGGAGAAGGTCTGCGAGGCCATCCAGCGCTCGCGTGCCGGCATCAGCGACCCGAACCGCCCGATCGGCTCGTTCCTGTTCCTTGGCCCGACGGGCGTCGGCAAGACGGAACTGGCCAAGGCGCTGGCCGAGAGCCTGTTTGACGATGAGCGCAGCATGGTGCGCATCGACATGACCGAGTACATGGAGAAATTCTCCGTCTCGCGTCTCATCGGCGCGCCTCCCGGATACGTCGGCTACGACGAGGGCGGCCAGCTTACCGAGGCCGTGCGCCGCAAACCGTACTCCGTCGTGCTGTTCGATGAGGTCGAAAAGGCGCACCCGGATGTGTTCAACATCCTGCTGCAGATCCTCGACGACGGCCGCATCACGGACAGTCAGGGCCGCACGGTGGACTTCAAGAACACGATCATCATCCTCACGTCGAACCTCGGCAGCCAGTACCTGCTCGACGGCATCGGCCCGGACGGCGAGATCACCGCGGACGCGCGCGAGCACGTGCAGGGCGAGCTGCGCCGCGCCTTCCGGCCGGAGTTTCTCAACCGTCTGGATGAGATCCTCATGTTCCGTCCGCTCACGCGCGACAACCTGTCGCACATCATTGACAACCTCGTCGCCGGTCTGCGCAGCCGCCTGGCTGACCGCACGCTGAACCTCGAGATGACCGACGCCGCCAAGGCGCTCATCATCCAAAACGGCTACGACCCGGCCTATGGTGCGCGCCCGCTCAAGCGCTACCTGCAGAGCCACGCCGAGACGCTCATTGCCCGCACGATCCTCTCCGGCGATCTGCACGCCGGCGACACGCTCGTCGTGGACGCCGAGAACGGCGCGCTCGTCTGCCGCGTGAAGGCATAAGGCATAAAAATCACCCCGGGAATCTGTGCATCGTGCACAGGTTCCCGGGGTTTTTGTTTTTCAGGCTTTCGGCTGTTTCCGGCACAGGCGGAAGATCAGCAGCGTCAGCAGCGCGCCGGTGAGGTAGCCCGCCGTGTCGAGCCAGACGTCCGCGATCTGGCCGCTGCGGCCGGGGACGAAGAGCTGGATCGTCTCGTCGCACAGCGCGGCAAAGGGGCCTGGCAGCAGCGCGCGCGGCCACGAAAAATGCGCGCTCGTGCGCAGCGCGGCGGCCGTCAGCGCGCCGAGCACGGCGTACTCGGCAAAGTGCGCGCACTTGCGCAGCACATGGTCGGTCATCCGCGGCAGCAGATCTTGCACCACGACCAGCAGTGCGCCGCTCTCGGCGCCGCTCTGCGCCGCGGGCAGGCACGAGTGCCCCCAGATGACCAACAGCCACACGGCAGCGCAGACCGTCAGGATGCGGCTGGCGCGGCGGTTCATTTGCCCTCTGCTTCCTTCTGCGCGCGGATCTTGTCCACCCAGCACTTGTGGCACATGGCGACGTAGCTGTCGTTGCCGCCGAGGAGGATCTGCCCGCCCTCGGTGATGACGCGGCCGCTGCCGTCGATGCGGGCGTTGACCGTCGCCTTGCGGCCGCAGGCGCACACGGTCTTGATCTCCGTGATGGAATCGGCCAGCTCCATGAGCCGCCGCGCGCCGGGGAAGAAGTGCGTGAGAAAATCCGTCCGCAGGCCGAAGCACAGCACCGGGATGTTCTGCTCGTCAACGATGCGGCGCAGCTGGTCAATCTGCTCGGGGGAGAAAAACTGCGCCTCGTCCGCGATGATGACATCGGCGTGGCCCGCACGGGCAAACGTGGCGATGATGTCCTCGTCCGGATGAATGACCTGCGCCTCGCGCTGCAGGCCGATGCGCGAGCGGATGATGTTCGCCCCGTCGCGGTCGTCGACCGACGGCTTGATGAGCCAGACCGTCATGCCCAGCTCCTCATAGTTGAACTGCGTGATGAGCGCCTGCGCGGACTTCGACGAGCCCATGGCGCCGTATTTAAAATAGAGTTTGGCCATTTAATCCCGCTCCTTTACATAGGCCCGGATGCGCTCCATGACAAAATCGAGTGCAACCTGATTATGCCCGCCTTCGGGAATAATAATATCGGCATAGCGCTTCGACGGCTCGACGAACATCTCGTGCATGGGCTTGACCGTGGTCAGATACTGCGTGACGATCGACTCTAGGTCGCGGCCGCGGTCGCGCACGTCGCGCACGATGCGCCGCAGGATGCGCACATCGGCGTCCGTATCGACAAAGAGCTTGATGTCCAGCCGCTCGCGCAGCTCCGGCTCGGCAAAGATGAGGATGCCCTCGACGACGATGACCTTGGCCGGCGTGACCGTAATGGTCTCGGCCGCGCGGTTATGCACCGTGTAGTCATATGTCGGGCACTCGATCGCCTGCCCGGCGCGCAGCGCGTCGAGATGCTGCACGAGCAGTGGCGTGTCGAACGCATTCGGGTGGTCGTAGTTGAGCTTTTTGCGCTCGGAGAAGGGAATGTCGTCGTGCCGCTTATAATAATTGTCGTGGTACAGCACGCTCACATCGCCGCCGAATTCGTCGAGGATGCGCCGCGTGATGGTGGTCTTGCCGCTGCCGGTGCCGCCGGCGATGCCGATGGTGATGACGTCGCTCATGGTGCCGCCTCCCGTATGTTGCTTTTTTCTCCAACATTCTACCACAGGCGCAGGGCCGTTGCAATTTGACTTTTGCATTTTTTGCGGTTAAAATAAAACCGGCCGCCGCGCGCGGCCAAACCTGAAAAAAATAGAAAAACGGAGGTAGTATCATGCCTGTTCCCACGCCGCATATCGCAGCCAAAGCCGGAGACATCGCCAAGACCGTGCTCATGCCCGGCGACCCGCTGCGCTCGAAGTTCATCGCCGAGACCTTTCTGGAAAATCCCGTGCTCGTCAACAACGTCCGCGGCGTGCAGGGCTACACCGGCACGTGGAAGGGCGTGCCCGTGACCGTGATGGCCTCCGGCATGGGCATCCCGTCGATCGGCATCTACAGCTGGGAGCTGTACAACTTCTACGATGTCGACAACATCATCCGCGTCGGCTCGGCCGGTGCGCTCGCGGACGACCTGAACCTCATGGACGTCGTCGCCGGTGCGGGCGCGTGCACGGACTCCAACTTCGCGCACCAGTTCGGCCTCAACGGCACGTTCGCGCCCATCGCGGACTACACGCTGCTCAGTCAGGCCGTCGCCGCGGCGGCCGCCAATGGCGTCGCGCTGCACGTCGGCAACGTGCTCTCGTCGGACAACTTCTATGACGACGGCAGCGACGGCCCCGACCAGTGGAAGAAGATGGGCGTGCTCGCCATCGAGATGGAGGCCGCCGGCCTGTACATGAACGCCGCCCGCGCCGGCAAGCGCGCGCTCGGCCTGTTCACGATCTCGGACCACATCTACCGCGCCGAGGAGCTCACGAGCGAACAGCGGCAGAACTCCTTCGTGCAGATGATCACGATCGCGCTCGACACCGCCGTCAACATGGCAAATCTGTAACACAAGGGCATCTGTCCGCGAGAAACGGACAGATGCCCAATTTGTTTATATTTTTTTTATATTTTCGAAACAAATAGGATTGCTTGCAATTCCGGCGCGTGTTATACTAAAGACAGTTGTGAAAACACAACAAAAAACCACCCGAATGTCGGGTAAAATTTTAATGGAGGAAAAAATAGCATGAACATGAAGAAGCTCGTTGCTCTGCTCCTCGCGCTCGTCATGGTCTTTGCGCTGTGCGCCTGCGGTCCCAAGGCCAATCAGGACACGGGCAAGAAAGACGACGGCAAAAAAACGGCTATGAAGGCAGACGACATCCCGGACGAAATGACGTCCAGCGATGGCAAGTATCAGGTCGCGTTCGTCACCGACGTGGGCGATCTGAAGGATAAGTCCTTCAACCAGGGCACTTACGATGGCGTGAAGCTGTACGCCAATGCCAACAGCAAGTCCTACAAGTACTATAAGCCCGCCAATGGCGACAAGGCCACCGATGACGATCGTTACGATGCCATGAAGGCCGCTGTCGACAACGGCGCAGAGGTCGTTGTGGCCGCCGGCTTCCTGCAGGGCGCTGCCCTCGAGAAGGCCGCGAAGGAATTCACGGACACCAAGTTCGTGTTCATTGACGGTTCGCCCGTCGACGGCGTGACCAACCTCGCTGCCATCAGCTTCCGTGAAGAGCAGTGCGGCTACCTGGCCGGCTATGCTGCCGTCATGGAAGGCTACACCAAGCTCGGCTTCTGCGGCGGCGGCGGCGGCACGAACGATGCCTGCTGCCGTTACGGCTACGGCTACGTTCAGGGCGCTGAGGCTGCTGCAGCCGAAAAGAACGTCAAGGTCGAGATGAACTACACCTGGAAATACGGCGAGAGCTTCCAGCCCTCCGCTGAGCTGCAGACCCTGGCCTCCGGCTGGTACAAGAACGGCACCGAGGTCATCTTCTCCTGCGGCGGCTCCATCTTCGACTCCATCACTGCTGCTGCTTCCGCGAACGACGCGGCTGTCATCGGCGTGGACGTCGACCAGTCCTACACCTCCGACACCGTCATCACCTCCGCCCTCAAGGGCATCGGCGAGGCTGCTCAGCAGGCTCTGACCGCCGCTTACGGCAGCGATTGGGCCAACTACGGCGGCAAGCTCACCACCCTGGGCGCGGCCGAGGGCGCTGTTGGTCTGCCGACCGACACCTGGAGCCTCAAGAACTGGACCGTTGACCAGTACAAGGCCATGTTCGAGAAGATCGTCAAGGGCGAGATCACCATCGACAACGACTTCACCAAGCTCGCCAGCACCGATCACGTCACCCTCAATCTCGTCAAGTAATTTGACCTGACCCTGTGTAAGGAGAGAAAGCGCACGCTTTCTCTCCTTTTCTTGTTTGCCCCGGAACAGCCGCGCCGTGTGCAGACCCGTGCGCAGCGTTGGAGCCCGAGGGGGCGAAGGGCCCGCCTCGGATGAGATCCATTGCCGCCCGGCGGGCGGCGTCTCGGCCCGGGTGAAAAACTCCGGGTTTTCGCCCGGGCTGAGAGAAAGCTTTGGCTTTCTCTCCTTTTCTTGTTTGCCCCGGAACAGCCGCGCCGTGTGCAGACCCGTGCGCAGCGTTGGAGCCCGAGGGGGCGAAGGGCCCGCCTCGGATGAGATCCATTGCCGCCCGGCGGGCGGCGTCTCGGCCCGGGTGAAAAACTCCGGGTTTTCGCCCGGGCTGAGAGAAAGCTTTGGCTTTGTCTCCTTTTTTCGTTTGCATTCTGTACACATTTGGGGCGGAATGCCTTGAAATCAGGCGATCAAACAGGTATAATCAAAATATTAGAAGAGCCATTTCGCGCGCCGGGCAGCGCGGTTTCCCGTCCGGCGGCTGCCGATATGCAAACACAGAAACAGAAATAGGAAAGTAGGTGGCGGTATGGACAACACTCCTCCGTATGTGATCGAAATGCTTCACATCACCAAGGAGTTCCCTGGCATCAAGGCCAACGATGACATCACCCTGCAGCTCAAAAAGGGCGAGATCCACGCCCTGCTCGGTGAAAACGGCGCCGGCAAATCCACGCTCATGAGCGTGCTCTTCGGCCTGTACCAGCCGGAGGCGGGCGAGATCCGCAAAAACGGAAAGCCCGTCAAGATCGACAACCCCAATGATGCCACCGCGCTCGGCATCGGCATGGTGCACCAGCACTTCAAGCTCATCGACGTGTTCACCGTGCTCGACAACATCATCCTCGGCGCGGAGACGACGAAGCTCGGCTTCATTCAGCGCAAGGAAGCGCGCAAAAAGGTCGAGGAACTCTCGGAAAAATACGGCCTGAAGGTCGACCTCGATGCCAAGGTCGAGGACATCACCGTCGGCATGCAGCAGCGCGTCGAGATCCTCAAGATGCTCTACCGCGACAACGAGATCCTCATCTTCGACGAGCCGACCGCCGTGCTCACCCCGCAGGAGATCGACGAGCTCATGGCCACGATGAAGGAGTTTGCGCGCGAGGGCAAGTCCATCCTCTTCATCTCGCACAAGCTCAATGAGATCATGGCCGTGGCCGACCGCGTGACCGTCCTGCGCAAGGGCAAGTGCATCGGCACGGTCAACACCTGCGACACGAACAAGCAGGAGCTGTCGAACATGATGGTCGGCCGCCCCGTGCAGCTCGTCATCGACAAGACGCCGGCTCACCCCGGCGAGGAGATTTTGCATGTGGAGGATCTGTGCGTCCTGTCGCACCTGCACAAGCGCAACGCCGTCGATCATGTGTCGTTCAATGTCCGCGCGGGCGAGATCGTCTGCATCGCCGGCATCGACGGCAACGGCCAGACGGAGCTCATCCACGGCCTGACCGGCCTGGACAAGATCACGGGCGGCTCGGTCACGCTCTGCGGCGAGACGATCACGCACGCCTCCATCCGCCGCCGCGGCAGGAACATGAGCCACATCCCCGAGGACCGGCACAAGCACGGCCTCGTGCTCGACTTCACGCTCGAGCAGAACATGGTGCTCCAGCGCTATAAAGAGCCGCAGTTCCAGCACGGCGGCTTCATCCGCCGCGACGCCGTGCGCGCCTATGCCGACCGGCTCATCGAGCAGTTCGACGTCCGCAGCGGCCAGGGCGCCGTCACGATCGCGCGCAGCATGTCCGGCGGCAACCAGCAGAAGGCCATCATCGCCCGCGAGGTCGACCGGGACAAACCGCTCATCATCGCCGTGCAGCCCACGCGCGGCCTCGACGTCGGCGCGATCGAATACATCCACAAGCAGCTCGTCGCCCAGCGCGACGCGGGCAAGGCCGTGCTGCTCGTGTCGCTCGAACTCGACGAGGTCATGAGCCTGTCCGACCGCATCCTCGTCATGTACGAGGGGCAGATCGTCGGCGAGCTCGACCCGAAGCAGACGACCGTGCAGGAGCTCGGTCTGTATATGTCCGGCGCCAAGCGCAGCGGGAAGGACGGTGAATCGGCATGAAGCAGAACAAACTCCGCACCCTTTATGAAAAGGACATGACCAAGAAGATCCTCGCGTCGCTGCTGTCGATCCTCATCGGTCTCGTCGTCGGCAGCGTCATCATCGCCGCCGTCGGCTTCTCGAATCCGGAGCTCGGCGCGTCGAGCGTCTGGGACGGCATCCGCATCGTGTTCGCCGGCCTGTTCAGCACCGGCCGCACCGCCTCCGGCGTGCTCACCTGGGGCTTCAACTCTACGAACTTCGGCAATATGCTCTTCCGCGCCACGCCGCTGATTATGACGGGCCTGTCCGTCGCCGTGGCGTTCAAGACCGGCCTGTTCAACATCGGCGCGCCCGGCCAGTACCTTATGGGCACGCTCGTGTCGCTGTGCATCGCGCTCGGCATCCCATCGAGCAGCGTCGCCCCGTGGCTGATCTGGATCCTTGCGTTTCTCGGCGGCGTCGCCGCCGGTGCGCTCTGGGGCGCGATCCCCGGCGCGCTCAAGGCGTTTTTGAACATCAACGAGGTGCTGGCGAGCATCATGACCAACTGGCTGGCGGCAAACCTCGTGACATGGATGTTCGACATCAGCAATTTCAAGAACCTGGTCGAGAACACCAAGTCCGGCTACATCTACAAGACGACCTATAACGACGTGGCCACGGCGAAGCTCGGGCTCGACAAGCTCTTCCCGAACTCGCAGGTCAACGCCGGTATCCTCGTGGCGATCCTCTTCGCCATCGGTATGTACATCCTCATGAACAAGACGACGCTCGGCTACGAGCTCAAGGCCTGCGGCATGAACCGCCACAGCGCCCGCTACGCCGGCATCCGCGACAAGCGCAACATCGTCCTGTCCATGGCCATCGCGGGCGGACTCGCCGGCGGCGGCGCTGCGCTGTACTACCTGTCCGGCAATACGGAGTTTTTCTGGAGCACGTATCAGACGCTCCCGGCCGAGGGCTTCAACGGCATCCCGGTCGCCCTGCTCGCGGTCAACAACCCCATTGCCGTCATCTTCACGGCCATCTTCATGTCCGTGCTGGACATCGCGGGCCTGCAGCTGACCAACCTCACGGCGTATAACGAATACATCACGGACGTCATCATCGCAGCCATCGTGTATTTGAGCGCGTTCTCGCTCGTGATCCGCATGCTGCTCGACGGCCGGAAGAAAAAGCGCAAGTCCGGCGACACGCCGGCGGACGATGCGCCCGTCGAACCCGCGCAGTCGCTCGGCGATCCGGAGCTGCATCCGGACCCGGCCATCACAGACCCGGACGCGGATGCGCCCGTCGCGGAAGGAGGCGAGCAGGCATGAGCTTTCTCATCCAACAGACACTGATCTATGCCGTCCCGCTCATGATCGTGGCGCTCGCCGGCGTGTTTGCCGAGCGCAGCGGCATCATCAACCTCGCACTCGAGGGCATCATGATCTTCGGCGCATTCATCGGCGTGCTCTTCGTGCGCCAGATGCAGGGCCTGGAGGTCTTCAACGCTGCCAAAGCGGCCGGGGACTGGGGCACGCTGCAGGGCCTCGTGCTGCTGGCCATGCTCGTGTCGGCGGCCATGGGCGCGCTGTTTTCGCTGCTGCTGTCGTTCGCGTCGATCAACCTGCGCGCCGACCAGACCATCGGCGGCACGGCGCTCAACCTGCTGGCGCCCGCGCTGGTGCTGTTCTTCATCCGCATCATCGCCAACCAGAACACGCTCAACATGGCCAGCGGTGACTCGGCCAGCTGGTTCATGATCAAAAAGAGCACGCTCGGCATCGACAGGTCCGTCGACCTCGGTTTCTTCGGCGAGACGTTTATCAATAAGGTGTATCTGGCCACCTATGTGTGCATCCTGGTGTTCATCATCCTGTCGATCCTGCTGTACAAGACGCGCTTTGGCCTGCGCCTGCGCGCGTGCGGCGAAAATCCGCAGGCGGCCGACTCGCTCGGCATCAACGTCTACAAGATGCGCTATGCCGGCACGACCATCTCCGGCGCGCTGGCCGGTATGGGCGGCTTCGTCTACGCGCTGACCACGGCCAACTGCTCGTCCAACGGCGACGTGGCGGGCTTCGGCTTTTTGGCCCTTGCCGTCATGATCTTCGGCAACTGGAAGCCGCTGAATATCGCGGGCGCGTCGCTGCTGTTCGGCCTGTTCAAGTGCATCGCCGCGGCCTACACCAGCCTCGACATCAACGGCGACGGCGTGTATCTGCTCGCGCAGATCGGCATCAGCGCGCACTTCTATCAGATGCTGCCGTACCTCATCACGATCATCGTGCTCGCCTTTACGTCCAAGAGCTCCCGCGCCCCCAAGGCCGAGGGCATCCCTTACGACAAGGGCAGCCGCTGAGCCAAGCAACGGTTCCGTTACGCACCTGCCGGGCATCCGGCAGGTGCGTTCCATTTTGCAAATGGAACGCTGAGATCCCATTCGAGGCGGGCTCTGCCCCCTCGAGCACCCCCTGTGGCTCGGATATCCGGCAGGCAGCGGCGGCTTCTCGCGCTTTGACCGGTCAGGCTTGACCATCCACACGTTTTTATTAAAATCGCACAAACAAAATGTGCATTTCCTGTGAAAAGCGCAAGAATATACAAAATTCACAAATTGGTCATAAAACTGGTTGACATTTCGTAGGGACGACCGTATACTGAACTTGCTGAACAAAGCATGATAGAGGCGCGGACGTCATTAGTACCCTCGCTCACCGGCAGGTAACCGGGAGGGGAAAGGGGCAGCCGCCGAAGGGTCTCGCAGGTTCCTGCCGCGGGATTGCCTGGGCCGTCGGAGAACATCCGCCGGACTGCCGCATTCGCGGAGCGCTGTCATTGACCAGGAGTTTCAAGTGTCATGAACAGTATGCTCTGTTCATGACATTTTTTTATAGGAGGAATTTCAAGATGAATTCCAGACGCAAGATCCTGGCTGTTCTGCTGCTCGTCGTCATGGCCGTGTCGCTGCTGAGCGTGTGCGCGCTCGCCGCCGATGACGGGGACGATGTGGCAAAGTCCATCACCTGCACCACGTGCAATGGTACCGGCATCTCGCAGGGTGAAGAATGCAGTGCCTGCGAGGGCACCGGCGAGATCACATCCACCAGCCGCATGGCGTTTTCGTTCTGGGCACTCGTGCCGCCGATCGTCGCCATCATCCTCGCACTCATCACGAAGGAAGTTTACTCGTCGCTGTTCGTCGGCATCCTGCTCGGTGCGCTGTTTTACTCCAACTTCAACCCCGTCACCGGCCTTGACGCCATCATCAACGACGGTATGGTGCCCGCCGTCGCCGACAGCGCCGGCATCATGCTCTTCCTCGTCATCCTCGGCGCCATGGTCGCGCTCATCAACCGCGCCGGCGGCTCCGCCGCCTTCGGCCGCTGGGCCGAGACCCACATCAAGACCCGCGCCGGCGCCATGTTTGCCACCTTCCTGCTCGGCGTGCTCATTTTCGTCGATGACTACTTCAACTGCCTGACCGTCGGCTCGGTCATGCTGCCCGTCACCGACCGGCACAAGATCTCCCGCGCCAAGCTCGCCTACCTCATCGACGCCACGGCCGCACCCGTGTGCATGATCGCGCCGATCTCCTCCTGGGCCGCCGCCGTGTCCGGCGTCGTCGAGGACTACAACGGCTTCGACCTGTTCGTGCGCGCCATTCCGTATAACTTCTACTCGCTGCTCACGTTCGTGTTCATCATCGCGCTCATCCTCATGAAGTTCGACTACGGCCCGATGCGCCTGCACGAGATGAACGCCCGCTTCAAGAACGACCTCTACACCACCGGCGACCGCGCCGACGGGAACAATGATGCCATCGACTGCAACCAGAACGGCCGCGTCATCGACCTGATCCTGCCCGTCGCCGTGCTGATCGTGACGTGCTTTGCCGGCCTCGTCTACGCCGGCGGTTACTGGGACGCTTCCGGTGACTACTACCACGACTTCGTCGGCGCTTTCGGCAACACGGACGCCTTTGTTGCCCTGCCCTGGGGCTCGCTGATCGCGCTCGTGTTCACGATCATCTACTTCCTGTGCCGCCGTCTCATCACCTTCAAGGATTCCATGGCCTGCCTGCCGAAGGGCTTCATCAACATGGTCCCCGCCATCATGATCCTGACCTTCGCCACCTCGCTCAAGAACATGACCGGCCTGCTCGGCGGCAAGTACTTCGTCGCCTCCGTCATGAACTCTGCGGCCGGGTCGCTGTTCAGCTTCCTGCCGGCGATCATCTTCCTTGTCGCCGGTGTGCTGAGCTTCTCCACCGGCACGAGCTGGGGCACGTTCGGCATCCTGCTGCCGATCGTCACCTATGTGTTCGACCCGTCGAGCAGCCTGTTCATCATCGGCGTGTCCGCGTGCCTGGCCGGCGCCGTGTTCGGCGACCACTGCTCGCCCATTTCCGACACGACCATCATGGCCTCCGCCGGTGCGATGTGCAACCACGTCAACCACGTGTCCACGCAGCTGCCGTATGCCGGCACCGTCGGTATCATCTGCTTTGTCAACTACATCCTGGCGGGCTTCATCCAGAACGTTTATATCTGCCTCGCCATCGGTGTGGTGCTCGTGGTCGCGGCCCTGTTCGTCATCCGCGCCATCACCGCCAAGAAGCCGCTGCCCGGCTTCGAGGACGTCGCCTGAGAGAGCAAAACCGCATAGAAACCCATATGTTCAACGCCGCCTCCGGGCTTTCGGAGGCGGCGTTTTGCGTCTTTTTGCGGCGGCGCAAAAAGACTTGACCTTTGACAGGGAGTGTGGTATAGTGAATCTACCTGTCAGTCGAGAGGTTCCCTTTTTATGCCCTTTCGGCTCATACAGGGAGGCAATCACGTCCCGACAGGGACGAAATCAATAAGGAGGTGCCGAAAAATATGGCTAAAGCTGGATCCCGTGTCAAGGTGACGCTCAGATGCGCAGAGTGCAAGCAGCGGAACTACAACACCATGAAGAACAAGAAGAACACTACCGAAAAGCTCGAACTGAGTAAGTATTGCCCCTTCTGCCGCAAGCACACCAAGCACGTTGAAACCAAATAAGACTTTCGAAAGGACGGAATGATTCATGGCTGATAAGAAACCGGAAAAGAAAGAAACTTCCACCGAAGCCGTCAAGAAAGTCGATAAAAAACTCCCGTTTTTCAAACGCATCGGCAAATGGTTCCGCGACATGAAGAGCGAGCTCAAAAAGGTCGTGTGGCCGACGCCGAAGCAGACGGCAAACAACACCGCGGTCTGCCTGGTGGTCATGGCCGCCTCCGCACTGGTGCTGTGGGGCTTCGACTCGCTGGCCGATCAGGGCGTGCAGCTTCTGCTGAAGCTGGGTGGATAACATGTCTGAACTTGCAAAATGGTATGTTGTCCATACCTACTCCGGCTACGAAAACAGCGTGGCCGCGAACATCCTAAAGGCGGCGGAAAACCGCAAAATGCAGGATCTGATCCAGGAAGTCAACATCCCGATGGAGACGGTCAAGGAGATCACCGATTCCGGTGAAAAGACCGTCGAGCGCAAGGTCTTTCCGGGCTACGTGCTCGTGAAGATGGTGCTGACCGATGAGAGCTGGCATCTCGTGCACAACGTGCGCGGCGCCGCGGGCTTCGTCGGCTCCGACGGGAAGGCGATCCCCCTGACAGAACAGGAAATTTACGACCTCGGCGTCGAGCATCACGAAGTGGTGGTCGGCTATGAGCTCGGCGACTCCGTCAAGATCACCGACGGCCCGCTCGAGGGCTTCATCGGCACGGTGGACGAGCTCGAGCCCGACAAGGACCGTGTCCGCGTCGTCGTTTCCATGTTCGGCAGAGAGACGCCCGTCGACCTCGAACTCGATCAGGTCGAAGCGATCAAGGATTAAAATCTTACAAGAAAGAGGTGCTTTCAAGTGGCACAGAAAATAGTTGGATACGTCAGATTCCAGGTTCCCGCCGGCAAGGCAACGCCGGCTCCCCCGGTCGGCCCCGCGCTCGGCCAGTATGGCATCAACATTGGCCAGTTCACCAAGGACTTCAACGAGCGCACCAAAGGCGACATGGGCATGATGATCCCGGTCGTCATCACCGTGTACGCCGACCGCAGCTTCTCGTTCATTACCAAGACGCCCCCGGCAGCCCTGCTCATCAAGAAGGCCTGCGGCATCGAGCATGCTTCCGGCGTGCCCCAGAGAGATAAGGTCGCGACCATCAGCAAGGAAGACCTGCGCAAGATCGCAGAGCAGAAGATGCCCGATCTCAACTGCTCGAGCATCGAGTCTGCTATGAGCATGATCGCAGGCACCTGCCGCAGCATGGGCGTTCTGGTCGGCGAATAAGCCGTCAGATTCCGCTCCCTGATCGTGGGAGGATCATCCATCCGACGAACCACTTTATTAGGAGGAAACTGAATTGTTCAGAGGTAAAAATTATAAAGAGAGCGCTAAGCTCATTGATAAGCAGGCTCAGTACGAGCCGCAGGAAGCCTTCGAGCTCATCACCAAGACCGCCAAGGCCAAGTTTGACGAGACCGTCGAGCTGCACGTGAAGCTGGGCGTTGACTCCCGTCACGCCGACCAGCAGGTCCGCGGCGCCATCGTCCTGCCCCACGGCACCGGCAAAGTCAACCGCGTGCTCGTCTTCTGCAAGGAAGAGCAGGTCCAGGAAGCGCTCGACGCCGGTGCCGATTACGCCGGCGGCCAGGATCTTGTTGCGAAGATCCAGGGCGAGAACTGGTTCGAGTTCGACACCGTCATCGCCTCTCCCAACATGATGGGCGTCGTCGGCCGTCTCGGCAAAGTGCTCGGCCCCAAGGGCCTGATGCCGTCCCCGAAGGCCGGCACCGTCACGCCGAACATTGCCAACGCCATCAAGGAAGCCAAAGCCGGTAAGATCGAGTACCGTCTCGACAAGACCAACATCATCCACTGCCCGATCGGCAAGGTCAGCTTTGGCGCTGAGAAGCTCACCGAGAACTACAACGCGCTCATCGGCGCGATCATCAAGGCCAAGCCGGCCGCCGCGAAGGGCCAGTACATCAAGTCCTGCGTCACGGCGTCCACCATGGGCCCCGGCATCAAGATCGTCACGAAGATCTGATCGCCTGACAGCAAAACACCCCGCCTTCGGCGGGGTGTTTTTGCGTTTTCATAGTTAGTGTCATTGGTTCTGTTTTTCAACGCATTCAAATATTTCCTGCCTTGCGGCAGGCGTTTGCTTTTGCCTTGCACAGTAGCCTGTGCGGCTTGCATCACGAAAGGTGGTGAACGATATGCTGACTTGCAATCTTTGCCTCAGCGTAGCCTGTGCGGCTTGCATCATCCCCGGAGGCAAGCCTCCGGGGATCTCCGTGACTTTGCCTCAGCGTAGCCTGTGCGGCTTGCATCGCCTATGGGGAGTCCATCCGGCCGAACGACATCATCTTTGCCTCAGCGTAGCCTGTGCGGCTTGCATCGGCAAATGTAGCCAAAACGCGGATCGCACTTTTGTGGATTACGCTGTGAGTTGGTAGATAGCTTTTCGGGTGTCGGAGAATAAGACACCCGCGCTGACTATTTTCCCAAACTCTTCTGCTGCCAAAGCGATCCATATCGCCATTATCGGCAGCCCCGGACGGACAATCGACCGGTTTTGTGGTGCGAACTGCACCGTTTTTTCTGATCAAAACACCTTCGCACTAACGAAGGCTTCTTTTAATTCCCATACTGGAGGGGGTCTTTGGCATTGCGTACAGCCGCAACACCGCATCGTGATGGTATTGGACAAACTGAGGGTAGTCTTGATGAAGGGAATTGGCGTCAAAAGTGTTTGTTTGCGGGTCGTAATGCTGTAATAAAAATGCGGAGTAGAGATCTCGCTGGATGCGTTCTCCGTCAGGCATGTTGTTCCAGCGCTGTGACAGTGGCTTGGGTGTATATGTGCCGGATTGATGATTGTATTGGCTTGCCTTGACGGAGGTAGGAACTTCAATTACACCGGGAATGCCGAGGGCTGCGCTTTTTCGCTGCAGTATTCTGATTAGCGTGGCTGGAGCTTTGTTAGCGACGGATTTCCCGAACCTCTTTTTCCTTTTGATTTTTCCGGTTTTTTCGGATATTTCGGTTTCTTTCGCACGATGTGTGAGGGAAGTCCACACCATTTTTTCCACATAGAAGCAGTCGCCCAATGAGAGTAGATGATTAGCCAGTTCCGTGTGCTGCCGCTTTCGAATTTCAGCTTGCTGATGCTGGAGATATTTTAATTCCTGCTGTGTTCTTAGATAGCGCTTCGATTTATTGTGTGTCAATGCTATTCCGCGTCGAATTGTTCCATCATCCGCGTAATTACCTGGGTTGGTAGCTCGTCTACTGCGATCTAATTTTCGCTGTAGGCGGCGCTTTTCCTGCTCAACATTCTGCACCTGATTGGCGAGTTCCACCAAGTCCGCCCCGGTGGCTGCAGAATAAGCAAGCGTTTGTGGACCGATGTCCAGACCAACAGCGCCCTTTCCAATGGGATGCCGTACTTCTCCGGTTTTGGGGTTATATTTGATCACCGGCTTTCCTTCAAGCGAGAGCTGTGCGTACCAGCGGTCTTTGCGTTTTCCGGGTTTTCTGAGTAAACGAACATATTTGACCCGATAACTCAGCATCTGCGTTTCGTAGATATTGTCCGGTGAAAGCTTTAGCGGCAATTTGAGCCCTTTCCATTCAATATATGTTTCTCGGAAAATAATCTCAACGCCGCCGCTTTTCCCGGCTGCAGAATATCCGCGCAGGGAATGTATGTCCCCTTTTTTCTTGAAGTGGACTTTTTTCCCTTCTTTTTTGAAAAGCATTTTTTCAAATGCAGCCCAAACTTGAGGTGCGATCCCGTGGAAGGCGACGTTGGAACCAATGTTGTTGTTAAAGTGCTTGTAATAATTCTTGATATCAGACTTGAAGCCATATTCCGAAAATCCGCCGTCTCGTAAGAGCTTATCTCGTTCTTTGTAGAGTGCTTTCAGCGCTTGCTTGTCTGTTTGTGTTTTCCAGTCAAGTGCTTGGATCTTTTCCTGATTTGCTTTATATGGTTCGGACTGTTCCATTGCTCGCAGTTTTTTGAGTTCGGCGCGAACCATGGTGTTATAAATCTGCCGGGCAATCTCAAACCGTTTCGCGAGGCGGTCTTCCTGCCATTTTTCCAGTCTTAAAGGCAGTGTCAGGCAACATGTGTCTGTGCTGCATTTTGCCATGAAACTCCCCCTCCTCTAAGACGGTATATTAAGTCAGCCTATGCAATGCGCGCTGCAACTCATCGGCGCTAATAACAGTATACCTTTGCAGTGGCAAAATATCCAGCACGAATTTCCAGATGTTAAAATGACGGGGAATTCTGGAGAATAGACCCTGACCAAGCACACACTGCGGTCGATCTGTGCAGGGCGGCGGGGTTTACAAGCGGCGGCAAATGGCGTATCCTGTTGCTGAGCCGCGCAGCCCGATGCCGGGCATCGGCCGGCGGCTGCTGGAATACGGCGCGGAACACTACGGCATTCGGGAGGTCACAGTCAACGAGCAGAACCCGCAGGCCGTCGGCTTTTACGAGCACATGGGCTTTGTGACCCACAAACGCACCGACCGCGATGAGCAGGGCGGGCCGTACACCTGCTGCTGTATATGCGGCGGGCGTGATATCTTGAAAGCACAGGCAAAAAGCGGGGCGGAGCGGCCCTGCAGACATGGGAGGAAAACCGGTTATGAACATTACGGTCTATCTGGGCGCGAACGCGGGCAATGACCCCGCGCTGCGCGACGCGGTGCGCGCGCTCGGCCGCTGGATCGGCGAGAGCGGCAACGCGCTCGTCTATGGCGGGTCGAAAAACGGGCTCATGGGCGCGCTCGCCGAGAGCGTGCTCGCCGCGGGCGGCAGGGCGACGGGCGTCGAACCGCAAGTTTTTGTGGATCAGGGCTTTTTGTACGACGAGCTGACCGAGCTCATCGTCACGCGCGACTTTCCGGAGCGCAAGGCGAAGATGCTGGAGCTGGGCGATGCGTTCATCGCCTTTCCGGGCGGAACGGGCACGCTCGAGGAGATCGCGGAGGTGATGTCCCGCGTTGCGCTCGGGCAGCTGGACGCGCCGTGCATCCTCTATAACCTCAACGGCTACTACGACGGTCTGCGCACGCAGCTGGCGCACATGATCGAGCTGGGCCTGTCGAGCGAGGCGCGGCAGCGGGGCATCTATTTTGCCGACGATCTCGAGCAGATCCGGCAGCTCCTCGACCCGGCGTGCGCCGGGTGACAGACGCACAAAAACCCCACCGGCCTGCGAACATCGCAGGCCGGTGGGGCTGAGACTGTCGGAAAACCCTCCGGTTTTTCCGACAAAAGGCTTGCAGTCTGCTGCGCGTAGAATTTGTGCGTCTACGGCGCACAAATTCCACACTTGCAGCCTGAGCAGTATTTTCTCTCACGCACATGTCGCGCGAGAAAATGATTGTACTTTTTTGCCGCCTGCGGGCGGCGGTGCTGCGCGCGTGACCCGCGCGGGAAACGGAGGGATAGGTATGTGGTTCGTATTTGCCCTGCTCTCGGCCGTGTTTGCGGCGCTGACGTCCATTCTGGCCAAGGTGGGCATCGATGGCGTGAACTCCAACCTTGCGACCGCCATCCGCACGGTGGTCGTGCTGGTGATGGCGTGGGGAATGGTGTTCGTGACCAACACGCAGGGCGGACTTACGGACATCAGCAAGAAGAGCTGGCTGTTTTTGATCCTCTCGGGTCTGGCGACGGGGGCGTCGTGGCTGTGCTATTACCGCGCACTGCAGATCGGGGAGGCGTCGAAGGTTGTGCCGATCGATAAGCTCAGCGTGGTCATCACGCTCGTGCTGGCGTTCGTGTTTTTGCATGAGCGCTTCACGCCCAAGTCCCTGATCGGCTGTCTGCTCATCGGCGCGGGGACGCTGCTGATGGTTTTGTGATATCGGATAAAAACGGCCGCCGGCCTGCGGAATGCTCCGCAGGCCGGCGGTTTTCTGTTGTGGGCGCTTATGAGGTCTCGGCGTTTTTGTGCGTGAGCTCGTTTACGATGGCGAAACCGAGAAACAGCACGATGCCGACGATCTGCACCGGGGCGAGCGGTTCGCCGAGCAGCAGCACCGACACGAGCACGGACACGATGGGGTCGATGTAGCTCAGCAGCGACGACTCCTGCCCCGGCAGCGTCCGGATGGCGGAGAAATACATGCAGTACGTTAGACCCGTGTGCACGATGCCGACGATGAGCAGGTTCACCCACCCGGCCGCGGACATCACGCCCGGGTGAAAGCCCGATGTGAGCGCGACATACGGCGTGAGCACCAGAATGGCCGCGAGAAACTGCACGAACGTGCGCTCGAGCGCCGGAACGCCGGTGATATACTTGTTGAGCAGGATGACAGTGGCGTAAAACACCGCGGCGCTCACGCCGAAGCCAATGCCGCGCACATCCGACCCGCCGCCCTGCACGCCGCCCGAGCCGATGATGAGCGCGACGCCGAGCGTGGACATGAGAAAGCAGAGCAGCTGCGTGCGCGTCATCCGCTCATGAAACAGCAGCGGGCACAGCGCCGTGACGATCACGGGCGCGAGGTAGTAGCTGAGTGTGGCGAGGGAAATGGTCGTGTACTTGTACGCCTCGAACAGCAGCATCCAGTTGATGCCCATGGCCGCGCCCGAAGCCAGCAGCAGCCAGAGCGACTTTTTGATCTCGCTCAGGCACAGCCGCCTGCGCGTGACGAGAAAATACAGCAGCAGAAACACGGCCGCGAGCCCCGCGCGGCAGAGCGCGAGCTCGGCCGAGGTGATCTCGATCCGGCGCACGAACAGGCCGATCGTGCCGAACACCGTCATGGACACGATCAGCCCCAGCCGCGCGCGGCCGGTGCCGGAAGGGGTAGTTGTCGTTTGCATAGGCGCCTCCGTGGGAAGAAACTGAGGTATAGTTTAGCCGCTTTGCCCGCGCGCGTCAATGGCCCGGCGCGTTCTTTTTCGCGGGGCTTGACGCGGGGTGCAGATGCGGTAAAATAATGCCATCGAGACACGCGGGAGGGACACGTATGGATCTGAAACTGGGCTATGATACGCCGGGGGCGGTGCGGGAGCTGTTCACGGAATACACGCACATGCTCGTCGCACACGATCCGTATTTTCAGGTCTATCTCGACCTGCAGCACTACGACGCCGAGGTCGCCGACCTGACGCAAAAGTACGGTCTGCCGGACGGGCGGCTCTACGTCGCGTGGTGCGATGGGCAGCCGGCCGGGTGCATCGCGCTGCGCCGGCTCGACGGCACGACGTGCGAGCTCAAGCGGCTGTATGTGCGTCCCGCGTTTCGCGGCCGGGGCATCGCCGGGGCGATGATGCAGCGCATCCTCGATGATGCCCGCGCCATCGGCTACACGGCCATGCTGCTCGACACGCTGCCGTTTCTCACGAGCGCGATCAAAATGTACCGCGCGCTTGGGTTTTACGACATCCCGCCGTACAACGACAGCCCGCTGGACACGACGATCTTCCTGCGGCTGGACCTGTGACTTTACGCAAATTTGACGCGCCCGCCGCTTGCCCGGCGGCGGGATGCGTGGTAAGCTGAGAGCAGAAGCAAGGATAAGGAGAACGGACATGGAAATGATCGATTTCAACGCGAAAAAAGGTTTCCTGTGCGACATGGACGGCGTCATCTACCACGGCAACCACATCCTGCCCGGCGCGGCGGAGTTCATCCACTGGCTGCAGGGCACGCACAAGGAGTATCTGTTTTTGACCAATAACAGCGGCATGACCCCGCGCGAGCTGCACCAGAAGCTCTGGCGCATGGGGCTCGACGTGCCGGAGGAGCATTTTTACACCAGCGCGCTGGCCACGGCGGCCTTTCTGGCCGACCAGGCGCCCGGCTGCTCGGTGTACGCCCTCGGCGAGGCGGGGCTGCTCAATGCGCTGTATGACCGCGGCATCACCATGAACGACGTCAACCCCGATTACGTCGTCATCGGCGAGGCACGGGCCTACTCGCTCGACACGCTCACGAAGGCGACGAATCTCGTGCTCGCGGGCGCGAAGCTCATCGGCGCGAACTCCGACACCTGCGGCCCGACGGACGAGGGCATCGCCCCCGCGTGCCGCGCGCTCATCGCCCCGGTCGAGATCGCCACCGGCAAGCAGGCGTATTTCTGCGGCAAGCCGAACCCGCTCATGATGCGCACCGGCCTGCGCATGCTCGGCTGCCACTCGGGCGAGGCCGTCATGATCGGCGACCGCATGGACACCGACGTCATCTCCGGCATGGAGAGCGGCATGGCCACCGTGCTCGTGCTCAGCGGCGTGTCCACGCGCGCGACGCTGGACGAGTTTGCCTACCGGCCGAGCGTTGTGCTCGACGGCGTGGGGGACATCCCGCGGCTGGCGCAGCAGGGGTGAGGGTATCGCCGAACGGCGATGCAGGATCACATCCGAGGCGGGCCTTGCCCCCTCGGGCTCCCCTGCGGCTCAGATGCTTTGCGAGAGACTGCGTGATCGGGGCGCACCCCAAGCCTTCCCCGCAAAGGGGAAGGCTTTCCAAACGCACGGCAGATCGCTGCCAAAAGGGGAAAACGGAACACCGCCCGGGGCGAAAGCAGTCCCGGGCGGTGTTATTTCTTTCGAAAGAGAACACGTCGTTTAAAAGAGAACGCGCCCACGCGGTGTCGCGCAGGCGCTGCAGAGCAAGCAAAAGTTTTGTGTGTGTGTGGGGTAAAGTTGTAAATAACCGGTAAACAACCTTATGAGGAAAGCAAGCTCTGTCTCACGAAAACATGTTTCATTTCCGTTCTGCCATAATAATGCGCCAACTTCTTTTTTTAATGCAAAAACGAAAAAAATTTTTAAAAATTTTTTGACACGGCCGCGCCGCGCGGCAGGAAGCCGGTTTCCCGGTTGCCGCGCGGGGGGAGAACATGGTATAATCGGGTGACAACGCCTTGCAAAGGGGAGAACTTTCATGCAGGAGAATCTGGTCGTCAAAAAGGCGACGCCGCTCGGCGCGCGCGTCTGGACGAGTCTGCTGGTGTTCGGCTTCATCGGGCAGATCGCCTGGATGGTCGAGAACGTCTACTTTTACACCTACATTCAGAAAAACATCACGGCTGCCGGCTGGGCGACGTCAGCGACCGTCGCGGCCAGCGCCATCGCCGCCGCGCTGGCGACGATCTTCAGCGCCGCGTGGTCGGACCGCGTGGGCAAGCGCCGCGCCTTCGTCTGCTGGGGGTATATCCTCTGGGGCATCACGACGGCGGCGTTCGCGCTCTTCGGCAACGGGCAGGTCGGCGGCGACGTCGGTCTCGCGGTGACGCTCTTCGTCGTTATGGACTGCATCATGTCCGCCATCGGCAGCACGGCCAACGACTCGGCCTTTTCCGCCTGGGTCACGGACGTGACCGACGTCACGAACCGCGGCGTCGTGGACATCGTGCTGAGCATCATGCCCATCCTCGCGCTCATCGTCATCTTCGCGGGCTTTGACGGCATGACCGTGCACGGCAACTGGACGGGCTTTTTCCTCGTGCTCGGCGGCCTGACGAGCGCGGCCGGCGTGCTCGGCCTGTGCATCTTCCGCGACAGTCCGGCCCTGCGCCCCGTGCAGGGCGACACGTACCTGCGCGACGTGCTCTACGCTTTCCGCCCGGCGAACATCCGCGCCAACAAGATGATCTACATCTGCTTTCTCGGCATGATGTTCTCCGGCCTTGCCATGCAGCTGTGGCAGCCGTACATGATCTCGCTCGTCGAGGTCACGCTCGGCATCGACAACTACATCCTGCCCATCGGCATCGTCGTGCTTGCCTCGGCCGTGCTGTCCGTGCTCGCGGGCAAGGCCATGGACCGCTTCGGCAAGGAGAAGTTTTATTACCCCGTGGCGATTTTGCAGGTGCTCGGCGGGCTGATCGCCTATTCGATCAAGTTCGTCGGCCACGCCATGCCGTTGCTGTGCGTCGGCGGCACGTGCATCATGGCCGGCAACCTCGCCATGGCGGGGCTGTTCACCGCCTCGTCGCGCGACTATACGCCCGCCGGGCGCGCCGGCGCGTCGCAGAGCGTGAAGATGGTCATCTACATCATGCTGCCCATGGTGCTCGCGAGCATCATCGACCCGCTCATCATCAAAGCCGTCGCGCTCGAGCCGACGGCGGCCATCCTCGCCAAGTACCCGAGCTACGCCGGCAGCTACCTCTATCCGTATGAGCTGTTTCTGGCCGCGGCCGTGAGCGCGGTGTTCATCCTCATCCCCGCGTACTTCGTCCGCCGGGACGCCGACCGCATCCGCCGCGAGAAGCTCGCCGCGCTGGAGAAATGACACGCACTGCCCCCGTGCGAGACCGCGGGGGCTTGCTTTTTCGGGCGCGGGCTGGTATAATATCTCCCGTAAAATTTCAAATCTGGCTTGAAGGCACGATACACGGATGCACAGCATTCGGATACGAAACGGTATGCGAGCGTGGTGTGTGTCGGCTTCCGAGGTTTGCAGGCACACGCGCGGCGTGTGCCGTTTTTTGCCTTTGGGCGGAAAATCGGAGGCAAGCATGAACGAATCCCAGTCCAATTCCTTTCTCGCCGAGCAGCCGGTCGGCGCGCTGATGCGCAAATTCTCGCTGCCATGCATCCTGTCGCTGCTCGTCGGCGCGCTGTACAACATCGTCGACCAGCTCTTCATCGCCAACGCGAGCTACCTCGGCTCCTACGGCAACGCGGCCAACAGCGTCGTGTTCCCGCTGACGGTCATCGCGCTCGCCATCGCCACCATGATCGGCGACGGCTGCTGTGCCTATGTCAGCATCCGCCTCGGCGCGGGGGAGCCGGAGCAGGCGCACCGCAGCGTCGGCAACGCCATCGTGCTCACGCTCATCGTCAGCGTCGTGCTCACGGCGGTGTACCTCATTTTCATGGATCCGATCCTGACGGCGTTCGGCGCGACGGTCAACGCCGAGACGTTCGCCCTCTCGCGCGAATACTGCTTCTGGATCGCGCTCGGCATCCCGTTTTACATGTTCGGGCAGGCGATGAACCCCATCATCCGCTCCGACGGCAGCCCGCGCTACGCCATGCTGTCGCTGCTGGCGGGCGCGGTGTGCAACATCATCCTCGACCCCATCTTCATCTTCCCGTGCGGGTGGGGCATGATGGGCGCGGCCGTTGCAACGGTCATCGGCCAGATCCTCTCGGCTGTGCTGGCGGCGGCGTATCTGCTGCACATGAAGGCCGTGCGGCTGCAGCGGAGCAGCTTCCGGCTGCGGGGTGAGCTGCTGCGCGCGTTTCTGCCGCTGGGCATGACGAGCTTTTTGTCGCAGGTCAGCATCGTGTTTTCCATGGCGGCGGTGCTCAATATGTGCCGCAAATACGGCGCGCTCGACCCCGTGTTCGGCCAGGCGCAGTATGCGCAGATCCCGACGGCGGTCGTGGGCATCGTCATGAAGTTTTTCCAGATCGTCATCTCCATTGCCATCGGGCTCTCGGCCGGGTGCATCCCCGTCGTGGGGTACAACATCGGCGCCGGGCGGCGCGACCGGGCGCGGGCGCTGCTGCACCGGCTGCTGCTGGCCGAGGCGGTCGTGGGGCTCGTGGCGACGGCGCTGTTTGAGAGCTGCCCGGGCGTGTTTGCCGATCTCTTCGGCGCGAAAAACGAGAGCGCGTACTACACGGACTTCGCCGTGCGGTGCATCCGGTGGTTTCTCGGCGCGGCCGCGCTCTCGTGCGTGAACAAGGGCGCGATGATCTACCTGCAGGCGCTCGGCAAGGCGTGGACGAGCACGGCGCTGTCGCTCCTGCGCGAGATTGTGCTGGGCGTGGGGCTCGTGCTGCTGCTGCCGGTGTGGTTCGGGCTCGACGGCGTGCTGTATTTCATGGCGGCGGCCGATGCGGTGACGTTTATCGTGACCGTGCCGGTGCTCGTGCGCACGGACCGGGCGCTGCGCGGCTAAGACGACAAATGCGCATAAAAGCCCGCCCGCAGGCAGTGCCTGCGGGCGGGTTCTTTCTATCCGGGTTTACTTGCGGAAGAGGGCGATGACGCGGTCGAAGAAATCGCCGATGGCGGTGATGACGTCCTTGACCTTGCCGGTGAAGGACGCGATCTTGTCCTTCGCGCCGGCGAGCTGTTTGAGCGTATCCTGCACGGCGTGCACCTTCGAGAGCAGGGCGTTCGTGTCCAGCTTTTCGAGCGAGCGGCAGAGGTTTACGAGCTGGGTCATCTGGTCGTCCGTGAGCGTGACGTCGTACTCGGCGGCAATCTCTTTGATCTTGGCGCGCAGTTCGGCGTCGGTCATGTCCTTCGTCTCGTTGAGGATGAGCTTGAGCTCATTGACGATCTCGACCGAGTCATAGTCGCCGATGGCCTGCGCGAGCTCCGCCGTCGTGGCCAGCTCCTGCGAGGAGACGGCCTTGGCGGTCTCGTCGAGCTTCGTGCCCGTGATGTCCTCGTATGCTTTGTACACGCCCGTCAGCGCCGCCGTGCCCGAGACGTCGAACGGCGCGGTCACGGTGATCTTCGCATCCGTGATGCCGGCGGTGGCCAGCGCGCTGATGTACATCTGGCTCGTGCAGTAGGTGATGTGCGACGTGTTGACGGTCATGCCCTTGCCGGCGTCGAGCACCTCGATGGAGATGCAGGAGATGGACTTCGTGCCGATCTGCGCGTCGCTGATGACGCCGCTGAGATACTGCCGCTCGTCCTTGTTCGTGACGGTCAGCTCCTTGACGCTGCCGCGCTCGATGCCGAAGGTCTTGTAGACGGTCTTGATCTGGTCGTCCGTGAGGTCTGCGCCGATGACGGTGCGCGTCTCGCCGGCGTCAATGGCCGACACGGCGCCAAGGCTTGCGAGCAGGCACACGGCAAGTACAATGGGCAGGGCCCGTTTGAGAAATTTCATGGTGTTGGTTTCCTTTCCCCGCGCTCCATGGGCTGCGGTGCTTTACAGGATGAGACGCTACCATTGTAAATTGGTTCCCGAAAAAAGGATGACGATTCTGTGAAGAATCGCCTGAATTGTTTGTTAAGATATTGCGCGCCGCATAAAAAAATGGACAGACAGAGTGGGGGGACTCTGTCTGCCCAAATCGGATTCACTGCCCTTTGGGGTGGCAGCTATGGCACTGCGCACCGCAATGGGCACAGTTGCCGCCGCAGGAGGATTTCCCTTGCCGCTTCTGGCGGATCAGGGAAAGGGAAATGAAGGTGACAATGGCGATAAGTACAATCGAAATCAAAATCGTAGAGAGGTTCGCGCCAATCCAGCTGAACATGGAAAATCACTCCTTTGCGTTTGCGAATTTTGGAAAGGCTCAGGCCTTGAGCGTGGTGGCTTCCTTGTAGGGACGCACCAGCATGTAGATGATGCCGGCCAGTGCCAGGATCGCGCAGATGAGGCCGATCACGTTCAGGTTGCCCGTGAAGGCGCAGCCGAACTGGTAGATCATCAGGCCGATCAGGTAAGCGAAGCCGCACTGATAGCCGATGGCGAACCACGTCCACTTCTGGCTGTTCATCTCGCGCTTGATGGCGCCGATGGCCGCGAAGCACGGTGCGCACAGCAGGTTGAACACCAGGAAGCTGTAACCGCTGATGCCGTTGAAGGCAGCCGCGATATTCTGGTACACGGTGCCGTCGCCGCCGCCGTAGAGGATGCCGAGCGTGCCGACAATGTTCTCCTTGGCAACGAGGCCGGTGATGGAGGCGACTGCCGCCTGCCAGTTGCCCCAGCCGAGGGGCTTGAAGATCCAGGCGAGGACGCCGCCGATGGCAGCGAGGATGGAGTAGTCGATCTCGTCCTCGGACAGCATACGGAACGTGCCGTCGACCGTGCCGAAGTACGTGGTGAACCAGACGAGGATCGTGGACAGCAGGATGATCGTGCCGGCCTTCTTGATGAAGGACCAGCCGCGCTCCCACATGGAGCGGAGGACGTTGCCCAGCGTCGGCCAGTGGTAGGCCGGCAGCTCCATGACGAACGGAGCCGGATCGCCGGCGAACATCTTCGTCTTCTTGAGCATGATGCCGGAGACGATGATCGCGGCCATGCCGATGAAGTACGCGGAGGTGGAGACCCATGCGCTGCCGCCGAACAGAGCGCCGGCGATCATGCCGATGAAGGGCACTTTCGCGCCGCAGGGGATAAAGGTGGTGGTCATGATCGTCATGCGGCGATCACGCTCGTTTTCAATGGTACGGGAAGCCATAACGCCCGGCACGCCGCAGCCGACGCCGATGAGCATCGGGATGAAGGACTTGCCGCTCAGGCCGAACTTACGGAAGATACGGTCGAGCACGAAGGCGATACGGGACATGTAGCCGCAGGCCTCGAGGAAGGCCAGCATCAGGAACAGGACGAGCATCTGCGGCACGAAGCCGAGCACCGCGCCGACACCGGCGACAATGCCGTCGAGGATCAGGCCCTGCAGCCAGTCGGCGCAGCCCGCCTTCTCCAGACCGTTGCCGATCAGGACCGGGATGCCCGGGACCCAGACGCCGTAGTCGGCCGGATCGGGCGCGTCAAAGCCGTTGGCTTCGAGGTAGGCGACCGCATCGACATACGTCATGCCCACGGTGCTGTCCTCGTCGGCGTCATCGGGGATGTTGTCGTAGTAGGCGGTCATTTCATTCTCAGCCAGGGTCTCCTCATCCTCGACCATGGTGGTCGCGGTGTCGGAGGTGGGCTGGAAGTCTTTCATTTCCGCGAGGGTGGCGTCGGCGTCGAAGTCTTCGGCTTCGGTGTCGAGACCCAGGAACGCATCGACCGCTTCGGTCGCGGCGGTGTATTCGTCGTTGGCGTCGTTATAAGCGCTCGAGCCGATGCCCAGCAGGTGCCAGCCGTCGCCGAACACGCCGTCATTGGCCCAGTCGGTCGCGGGCGCGCCGACGGCGACCATGGCGACCCAGTAGACCAGGAACATGACCACGGCGAAGATCGGCAGGCCCAGCCAGCGGTTGGTGACGATGCGGTCGATCTTATCGGACGTGGACTGCGTGGCCTTGGATTTCTTGCGGTAGCAGGCGCGGATGACTTCCGCGATGTAGACGTAGCGCTCGTTGGTGATGATGGACTCGGCATCGTCGTCGAGCTCTTCCTCGGCGGCCTTGATGTCTGCCTCGATGTGCTGGTGCACATCCTCGGGGATGTGGAGCTTGGCGAGCACCTTGTCGTCGCGCTCAAAGATCTTGATCGCGTACCAGCGCTGCTGCTCTTCCGGCATCTTGTGCACGGCTGCCTCTTCGATGTGGGCGATCGCGTGCTCGACCGGGCCGGAGAACGTGTGCATCGGCACGGTCTTGGTGGACTTGGCGGCCTCGATGGCGGCTTCTGCCGCGGCCATGACGCCGTCACCCTTCAGGGCCGAGATCTCCACGACCTTGCAGCCGAGCTGCTGCGACAGCTGGCTGATGTTGATCTGGTCGCCGCTCTTGCGCACGATGTCCATCATGTTCACGGCCATGACCACCGGGATGCCCAGTTCGGTCAGCTGCGTGGTCAGGTACAGGTTGCGCTCGAGGTTCGTGCCGTCCACGATGTTGAGGATGGCGTCCGGACGCTCGTCGATCAGATAGTTGCGGGCGACGACCTCTTCGAGCGTGTACGGGCTGAGCGAGTAGATGCCGGGAAGGTCCATGATGACAACGTCGTCATGCTTTTTCAGGCGGCCTTCCTTTTTCTCGACCGTGACGCCCGGCCAGTTGCCCACAAACTGATTGGAGCCGGTCAGCGCATTGAACAGCGTCGTTTTGCCGCAGTTCGGGTTGCCGGCTAAGGCAATCTTGATTTGCTTTTCCATTCGGATGCTCCTTTGCGATATTCTCCTCTGCTGATGGGGGATCCTACCTTATGTAATAAATTTTGCTTACGGATGATTATGCCTGGATCTCGATCATCTCGGCATCGGCCTTGCGCAGGCTCAGCTCATAGCCGCGGACCGTGACTTCCACCGGATCGCCGAGCGGTGCGACCTTGCGCACATACACTTCGGTGCCCTTCGTGATGCCCATGTCCATGATGCGGCGCTTGATGGCGCCTTCACCATGCAGCTTCACCACCTTGACCGTTTCGCCGATCTTGGCTTCTCGCAGCGTTTTCATCGTGCTTCCTCCCTTAAATCATGATTTTGCGTGCCATTTCATCGCTGATGGCAACGCGGGATTCTTTGACCTTCACGATCAGATTCCCGCCGATCGCCGATACGACCGTGGCCGTCCCACCGGGGACGAAACCCAGATCTTCCAAGTGCTTTCTGGTCTCCGGGTTTCCGCCGACTTTCAGAATCAGTGTCTCCTCGCCGACATTGGCGAGATTCAGCGGCATCATAGATATCCCTCCACTGGTAACGGTTAGAGCGTGCTAACCTTGGATGAAAAAAGAACGGTTATATTTGTTTAACATGAGTTAAACTTCCCTAACCTTGCTAAAGTTTAATCTATCTAACATCGCGTGTCAAGGGGTATTTGTAAAAATTTTTGCATTGCTTGCATTTTTGGTTAAGGTGTGCTAACCTAGAAGCAATTTTACGAAAAGGTTGGTGGAATCCGCTATGCAGATCTTGAGAGCTGCGGAAGACTATCTGGAAGCAATGCTGATGATGCAGCAGAAACACGGTTACATCCGCTCGATCGACATCGCGGAGCAGCTCGGCGTGACGAAGCCGAGCGTGACCTACACGACCAAGCGCCTGCGCGAAAACGGCTACATCACGATGGACCGCGACGGGCTCATCACGCTCACGCCGAGCGGCATGGACATTGCCGCGCGCATGCTCGACCGGCACCACACGCTCACGAAGTTTCTCATGGAGCTCGGCGTCGACGCCGAGACCGCCGAGGAGGACGCCTGCAAGATGGAGCATGACATCAGCGAGCAGACGTACACGGCGCTCTGCCGCCACGCCATCGGCAAGCTCGGCATCCTCGGGGAGGACGATGCGGGCCTCGGCGAGACGGCCGGGACCGACGAGAACTGAACACGCCTCCGGACAGTTCCGCCCGCGGCAGCCAAAGCTGCCGCGGGCGGTTTTGCTTGTCGGGAAAACCCGGAGGGCTTTCCCGACAAAAGGCCTGCAGGCTGCTGCGCGCAGACTTTGTACGCCGGGGGCGCACAAAGTCCACACTTGCAGCCAGAGAAGTATTTTCTCTCACGCACATGTCGCGAGAGAAAATGATTGCAATGCTTTGCCGCCTGCGGGCGGCAAACTCTGCGAGGCTTTTTTGACACGCTGGGCCGCCCGCGGGCATTGACGCGGCGGCGCGGATTTGCTATGCTGAAAAAGAGAAAATACCCCCTTGACTCTGACACGGTGAGAGGGCTTATGCTGTGCGTGAGCTCAAAAAAATACGACCGGCACGGAGGTACCGCCATGCTGAAAATCGGTGAATTTTCAAAACTGTCCAGAGTCAGCGTTCGTATGCTGCGCCACTATGATGAGGTGGGGCTGCTCGCCCCGTCGGAGGTCGATTCCATGACCGGCTACCGCTACTACAGCGAGCGGCAGCTCATCACCGCCGGACGCATCGCCGCGCTGCGCGCGCTCGGCTTCGGCCTGAGCGAGACGCGCGAGCTGCTGCGCCTGTACGACGACCGCGCGGCGCTCGATGCGCGCCTGGCCGCGCAGCGCACCCGGCTGGAGGCGCTCGCCGCCGACACGGCGCAGAAACTGCGGCTTCTGGACACAGCCCGTGAGCGGCTGAGAAAGGAAGCAGACATGAACTACAATGTGACCATCAGGACACTGCCCGAGCGTTACGCCGCGTGCGTGCGCATGACCATCCCCTGCTACGACGCCGAGGGCACGGTGTGGGACGTGCTGTGCCGCGAGACCGACCACATGCACCTCGTGCCCGACGACCCGTGCTATTGCAGCGTGACGTTCCTCGACGAGGAATATAAGGAGCGCGACGTGCTCATCGAGGCGAGCAAGACCGTCCGCGGCCGCTACCCCGACACGGAGCACGTCAGGTTCCGGACGCTGCCGCCCGTCACGTATGCCGGCTGCGTGTACCGCGGCAGCTACGCGCAGATCAGCGACGTGATCGCAGCCGTCGCGGCGTGGGTCGCGGCCAACGGCTACGAGAGCGCGGGGCCGATGTTCAACATCTACCACGTCAGCCCGCACGAGACGCAAAACCCTGACGAATTTGTGACCGAGGTGTGTTTCCCGGTGCGGGAGGCATAACCCCATTTTTCCGGAGGTGCAGCCCATGCTCCAGACCCGCAGACCGGCCCTGAGCGGCAACGCGCTCAAGGGCATCGCCATCCTCGCCATGACGCTCGACCACCTCACGTGGACGCTCTGGCCCGGCTACGCCACCGACTGGTGGGTGCTCGTGTGCCATGTGCTCGGCCGCGTGACGGCGCCGATCATGTGGTTTTTCATCGTCGAGGGCTACCACTACACGCACGATGTGAAAAAGTACGCCGCGCGCCTGTTCGCGCTCGCGCTCATCTCGCACTTTGCGTATGATTTCTGCTTCGGCATCCCGTTTGTGCCGCTGTCCACCGGGCCGTTCAATCAGACGGGCGTCGTGTGGTCGCTCGCGTGGGGGCTGGTGCTGCTCGTCATCCACGACGACGCGCGGCTGAAAGACTGGGTCAAGATCGCGCTGACGTTTGTGATCTGCGCGGTCACGTTCCCGTCGGACTGGAGCTGCGTGGCCGCGATGGCGATCCTGTTCATGGGGCAGGCGCGCGGGGACTTCCGAAAGCAGATGGGCTGGCTCATGGTGTGGTCGGCCGTGTACGCGCTCGTGTATTTCTTCTTTATAGATAAGGTATATGCGCTCGTGCAGCTCGGCACGGCGCTCGCCATCCCGCTGCTGCGGTGCTATGACGGCACGCGGGGCAAATGGCGCGGCATGGGCTGGCTCTTTTACGGCTATTATCCCGCGCACCTCGCGCTCATCGGCGTGCTGCGCGTGCTGCTCTGGGGCGCGGGGGCGTCCACCGCCGCCGGCAGCTTCTGACGGCAATGTGCACAACGGCATCCGCCCGGACGGAGGAAAACTTCGTCCGGGCGTTTTTGCGCCCGGTGGTGGCATTTCGCAGGGGTTCGTGGTAAAATGCTGTGCAATGTGAGACAAAGGAGGCGGCGCGCGTGCGCTACCAGTGTCTGGTGCTCGACCATGACGACACCGTCGTCAACAGCACCGCGACCATCAATTACCCGGCCTTCGTGCAGACGCTGCAAAAGCTGCGGCCGGACGTACACATGACGCTCGACGACTTTTTTTCCTACTCGTTCGAGCCGGGCTTCGGCGCGCTGTGCAGCGATATTCTGGGCTTTTCCGATGCGGAGATGGACATCCAGTACCAGACGTGGCTGGACTATGTGCGCACGCACGTGCCCGACACGTTCCCCGGTATGCGTGACCTGCTGCAGCGGTTTCACGCCGCGGGCGGGCATATCTGCGTCGTGAGCCACTCCGTGCCGGAAAACATCCTGCGCGACTACCGCGCGCACGATCTGCCCACGCCGGAGCGCATCTACGGCTGGGATTCAGACCCCGAGCGGCGCAAGCCCGCGCCGTGGCCCATCTACCAGATCGAGCGGGAGCTCGGCCTGCGGCCGGAGCAGCTCGTGGTCATCGACGATCTCAAGCCCGGCAAGGACATGGCTGACCGCGCGGGCGTGGACTTCATCGCGGCGGGGTGGACGCACACCGTGCCGCACATCATCGAAACGATGCAGCGCATCTGCCCGCACTACTGCCGCACGGTGGCGGAGCTGGCGGCGCTGCTGCTGGACGAAACGGAGGCATAACGATGGATACTAGGATGATTCGCACGGCGACGCTCGCCGATCTCGACGCCGTGGCGGCGGTGGAGGCAGCGTGCTTCCCGGCGGCGGAGGCCGCGACACGGGAAGAACTCGCTGACCGGCTGGCGCACTATGGCGACCACTTCTGGCTGATGTTTGACGGCGGCACGCTCATCGCGTTCGTGGACGGCATGGTCACGGACCGCACCGACCTCACGGACGACCTCTACGCGGACGCCGCGCTGCACGACGCGCACGGCGCGTGGCAGATGATCTTCGGCGTGAACACGCTGCCAGACTACCGCCGGCACGGCTGCGCGGGGCAGCTCATCGAGCGCGCCATCGCCGACGCGCGCGCGCAGGGCCGCCGCGGCCTCGTGCTCACGTGCAAGGACCGGCTCGTGCACTACTACGCGAAGTTCGGCTTCGTGAGCGAGGGCGTGTCGGAATCCACCCACGGCGGCGTCGTCTGGTATCAGATGCGCCTGACGTTCTGAAAAATGCAGCCCCGGCGCGAAAAACATCCGCGCCGGGGCAAAACAAAACCTTGACTCTACAACCGTTGTAGAGCTTACAATGACGGTATTCCACGCAAAGGGGCAAACGCCATGGAGAAAAATCTCACGACCGGCAGCGTCTTTGGCAACATTGTGCGCTTTTCGCTGCCGTATCTGCTCTCGTACTTCCTGCAGACGCTCTACGGCATGGCCGACCTGTTCATCATCGGCCAGTACGAGGGCGTGGCCAGCACGACGGCCGTGTCCATCGGCAGTCAGGTCATGCACATGCTCACGGTCATGATCGTGGGCCTCGCCATGGGCGCGACGGTCACGATCGGTCAGGCCGTCGGCGCGCGCGACCGCCGGGGCGCGGCGGGCTACATCGGCAACACGACGACGCTGTTTCTGGCGCTGAGCGTCGTGGTGACGGGGGTGCTGCTGGCGCTCGCGCGGCCGATCGCGGCGGTCATGTCCACGCCGGCCGAGGCCGTGCCCGGCACGGTCGCCTACCTGCGCATCTGCTTTCTCGGCGTGCCGCTGATCACGGCGTACAACATCATCGCATCCATCTTCCGCGGTCTGGGCGACTCGAAGCGCCCGATGTACTTCATCGCCATCGCGTGCGCGGCAAACATCGCGCTCGACTATCTGTTCATGGGCGCGCTGCACATGGGCCCGGCGGGCGCCGCGCTCGGCACGACGCTGGCGCAGGCGGTCAGCGTGGCCGTGTCGCTGGTCGTCATCCGCCGCGAGCGCGACGGCATCGCCCTCACGCGGGGCGATCTGCGCCCGCAGCGGGCGGTCATGGGGCGCATTTTGCGCATCGGCGTGCCGGTCGCGCTGCAGGACGGGCTGATCCAGATCGCGTTTTTGTTCATCACCGTCATCGCCAACCGCCGCGGCCTCACGGACGCCGCCGCCGTCGGCATCGTGGAGAAGATCATCAGCTTTTTGTTCCTCGTGCCGTCGTCCATGCTCTCGACGGTGTCGGCCCTCGGTGCGCAATGCATCGGCGCGGGCAAGCCCCGCCGCGCGCTGCAGACGCTGTGGTACGCCATCGCCGTTGCGTTCGGCTTCGGCGTGCTCATCACGATCGTCATCCAGTTCGTGGCAGAGCCCGTCGTGGGCCTGTTCACGGACAGCGCGGCCGTCGCCGCCGCGGGCGGGCAGTACCTGCGCGGGTACATCCTCGACTGCTGTTTTGCCGGGCTGCACTTTTGCTTCAGCGGGTATTTCTGCGCCATCGGCCGCTCGGAGCTGTCGTTTCTGCACAACATCACGGCCGTGGTGCTCGTGCGCGTGCCGGGCGCGTACCTGATGAGCAAGTGGTTTCCCACGACGCTGCTGCCCATGGGTCTGGCCACGGCGGCGGGCTCGCTGCTGTCGGTCATCATCTGCGTGATCGCGTTTCTCGTGCTGCGCCGGCGCGGCCGGCTCGTGCCGGAGGAGGCGTGACATGGCGCGGACACAGGAGCTGTTTTCCATCGGCGACGTGGCGCAGCTATTTCACCTGAGCGTGAGCAGCCTGCGCCACTATGAGACCATCGGCCTGCTTACGCCGGAATACACCGACCCCGCGACCGGCTACCGCTACTACGGGCCGCGGCAGTTTGAGGTGCTCAACACCATCCGCTACCTGCGCGCGCTGGATATGCCGCTCGGGCAGATCCGCGCCTTTCTGCGCAACCGCGACGTCGGGCGCATCGAGCAGCTGCTGCGCGAGCAGAAGGCCGCCGTCGTGCGCAAGCAGGCGGAGCTGCAGCGCGTCGAGCGCAAGATCGACAACCGCCTGCGCCAGCTGCACGATGCGCAGACGGCCGAGCTCGGCGCCATCCGCCTCGTGCGCAGCCCCGCGTGCCGCATTGTGTGGATGTCCGGCGCGCTCGAGCTGCACAGCTTTCTCGACATGGAGCCGTCCATCCGCATGCTCGAGCGCTCGCAGGCGGAGGCCGTGGTGTTCCTCGGCAAGGTGGGTGTGGGCCTCTCGGCCGAGCGGCTGCTGGCCGGGGCGTTTGCGCCGTATGACCGCGCGTTTCTCGTGCTCGACGACGAGGACGCCTTCGATGGCGACGTGACCACCCTGCCCGAGACGACGTGCGCCGCCGTGTGCTTTCGCGGCAGCCACCCCGAAGCCCCGGCGCAGTATGCGCGCCTGATGGACTACCTGCGCGCGCACGCGCTCGCCCCGGCGGACTTCTCGCGCGAGATCACGATGATCGACTACGGCCTGACGAGCGACCCGGAAAAATTCGTGACCGAGATCCGCATCCCCGTCACGGAGGCATGAAAAAACGCTGTCCCGAAAATGGGACAGCGTTTTTGCGTTTTGGTGCGTCAGAAGCTGCCGCTGCGGCCGTGGCCGCCGCCACCGGAAAAGCTCGACCCGCCGCCACTGGAGTGCTGGTCGTTGTCGCGCTCGATCTTGCGGCGCGTCGTGGTCGTGTGGGTGTAGACATCGTCGCGCCGCGTCAGGTGCAGGCCCGCGGGCGTGACGTAGGCGCGTGCCTCGGTCTGGCGGCGCACGGAGCGCATCTTCGCCTTGAGGATCAGGCAGACGATGAGCGCGATGACGCACGAGATCACGAGCGCGATGCCCAAATTGCGCAGCAGCGACGGCGCGGAGAAGCCGGGGTCAACGTCGGCGTCATGGCCGGGGCTGTAGGCATAGTCAGAGCCGCTGCCGGTATAGGACTCGCCGCTGAGCAGGCCGGCGCAGCCGTCGATGTAGTCGCAGAAGCCCTCGTACCAGTCGCCGTTGCGGAAGTCGTCGAGAAAGCCGTCCTCGAGCTGCTGCAGGGCAGAGTCCGGGAAGAGGAGCTCTGCCTTGTCGCCGTAGACGAAGGCGGCGTACTTGCGGTTCGACACGCTCAGCAGCAGGAGCACACCGTCGCGCCCGTCACCGACGCCGAGCGAGTCGTTGTGGTAGAGCGTGTAGGACGCCGTCTCCACGTCGGTGAAGCCGTAGTCGGCATAGTCGTCCACGGTGCGGATGTACACGCCGACGCCGCTGCTGTGCGCGAGGGCGGCGGCGCGCTGCGAGAGCTGGCTGATCTGTTGGTCGGTGAGCAGGCCGGCCTCGTCCGTGACCCAGTCCCCGGCGGCCAGCGCCGGTACTGCGAGCGTCACGGCCAGCAGCACGAGCAGCAGGGCGGAAAGTCTGCGTTTCATATCCGTCGCCTCCTTACAGCAGGAACTGCAAAATTGCAGTCAGCGCCACCGTGAGCGGGGCCGCGATGGCGGCGAACATGCCCCAGAAGCGGCCGCGGTCCGTCGGCAGGTCGCCGACGAGCTTGCCGGTCTGGCCGTTCATGGCGAAGAGGAAGTCCTGCCCGCGCCACTTCGTGCTCAGCATCCAAACCGGCAGCAGGGCGTAGTGCACCTTGCCGCGCCGCAGCGCGATGTCCTCGCGCTCGGTCACGCACGCGCCGTAGCCGGTGACGGTGTCGCGCAGGGCCTGCGCGAGCGTCTCGCGGCAGCGCGTGTCCGCCCGGTCGCGGCTGTCGTCGATGGTCACGTCGTATTTATCCGCCAGATAGCCCGGCAGGTACGCCGTGGAAAACGGGCGCAGCTGGGCATAGTCAAACGGCTCGATGGAGTCCATGTGGTCGTCCGGCATCTTGGAGGATGCATCGACCGGGATCTTCTCAAACGCGAGCGCCCCGGCGCGCACCACGTGGTAGTGCCGCGTCTCGGTGATCTCATAGTCGCCGGTCTCGTACACATTCGTGTTGCTGGCGCGGTAGCTGGCCGCGCCCTCCGCGCCGCCGTCAAACAGCCAGAACGGGACGTACACGCCCTGGATCTGCTCGATGTGGTTGGCGGACGTGAACGAGCGCGGCAGGAAGGGTTTGCCCTTGTAGTGCGCGCGCAGCGCCTGCACGGCGTCGTCCTTGCTCAGGCGAAACGGGAGGATAGAGTCCGGCCGCAGCGCGCCCGAAAACTGCCCCGGCACGATCGCCGGGTTGCCGCAGTAGGGGCAGGCCGTGGCCGCGGTGCTCTGGTCGCAGATGAGCTCCGCGCCGCACGACGGGCAGCTGTAGACGCGCAGGCCGTCCGCCTCCGCGCCCCAGTCGCGGCTGAGGTCGGAGGTGTCCCAGCCGCCGGAGGCCGCGGCGGCTTCCGCAGCCTCGGCCTTGGCAGCCTGCGCTGCTTCGGCCTTCGCGTCGGCCGCCTGCTTGGCTGCGGCGGCCTCGGCCTCCTTGCGGGCATAGAGCGCCTCGATCTCGGCCACGTCGAATGACGAGTCGCAGTAGTCGCACGCGAGCTTGCCGCTCTTGGCCGAATAGTGCAGCGGGCCGGTGCAGGCCGGGCACTGATAGTTCGTTACCTGGGTCGGCATGGCGCATGCCTCCTTTCGTCCAGTCGGGGGTTACGACTGGATGTCCCCATCGTCAAACGGGTCGCCGCACTCGGGGCAGAATTTCGGCGGGTGGGTCGGGTCGTCCGGCTCCCAGCCGCATTTGTCGCACTTGTATTTCGGTGTGCCGGCCGGTTTCGGGCGGCCGCACTCGGAGCAGAACTTGCCCTTGTTCACCGCGCCGCACACGCACGTCCAGCCCTCCGGCGCGGCCGGGCGCGGCCGGCCGCAGTTGCCGCAGAACTTGCCGGTGTTGCCCGTCTGGCCGCAGGCGCACGTCCAGCTCCCGGCCGCCGGGGCGGCGGGCTGCTGGGCCGCCTGCTGCCGGCCCATGGCATAGAGGTCCTGCGCGTTGACGCCGCCCATCTGGCCGGCCATGCCCATGCCCATGAACGCCATGGCCGGGCCGGTGGCCGTGTTGGACGCGGCCGCCTTCATCGCATCGCCCTGCGAGCGCGAGAGCATCGCCGCCGCGCGCGTCGGGTCCATGTAGGCCGCGTCGCGCTGCATGTCCTTAATCATCTGCTCGTCGGCCTCGTCGGCCTTCACGGACGAGACGCCGAAGGCCACGATCTCCAGACCCCGGCGGTCGCGCCACTGGGCCGAGAGCTCTTCGTTGAGCGCCGCGGCGATCTCCTGCGTGTGGCCGGGCAGCGCCGAGTAGCGGATGCCCATGTCGCTGATGCGCGCGAACGCCGGCTGCAGCGCCGTGAGCAGCTCGCTCTTGAGCTGGCTGTCGAGCGTGTCGCGCGTGTAGTCCTCGGTCACGTTGCCGCAGACGTTGGTGTAAAACAGCAGCGGGTTTGCGATGTGGTAGCTGTACTCACCGAAGCAGCGGATGCCGATGTCGATGTCGATGCCGGCGCGCTGGTCCACCACGCGAAACGGCACGGGGCTCGGCGTGCCGTACTTGTTGCCGGTCAGCTCCTTGGTGTTGAAGTAGTAGATGCGCTGATCCTTCGGGGCCTCGCCGCCGAAGGTGAAGCGCTTGCCGATGTTGCGGAACACCTGCCCGATGCTCTCGCCGAGGTTCCCGGCGAAGATCGACGGCTCGGTCGACGCGTCATACGTGTACTCGCCCGGCTCGGCGCAGGCCTCCACGACCTTGCCCTGCTCGACGATGAGCATGCACTGTCCGTCGGCGACGGCGATGCGCGAGCCGGTGGTGATGATGTTCTCGTCGCCGTGCGTGTTGCTCGAGCGGCGGGTGGTCTTTTTCTGTCCTTTCACGGCCAGCACGTTTGCCGGCAGGGCCTCACAGAGGAAAAATTCCTTCCACTGGTCGGCCAGAACGCCGCCGGCAGCGCCCGCGGCAGCTTTGATCAGTCCCATATACAAACTCCTTTTTGGTGATGGTTTTTCGTCGGATGCGGATGGTTGTGACGGTTTTTCGTCCGCGCTTACATTATAAGGGCGCGCGCGCGCAAAAGCTACAGCGAAAGCAAAAATTCAGGCAAAATTCAGAATTTTTCCCGCCCCGGCGCGATTTTTCGCCGCCCGCTTGATAGCGCCGCGCGCTGCCGTACTTCGCGCGCGGCACACTGCTGTGGTACTGCACGCAGCACGGGCTGTTCGCGCAGAAGATCGACGCGCACAAAAAGTGAGCAGAAAATAGCAAAGGCGTCCCCGAGAGGGGACGCCTTTGCTGCGGTTTTGGATGCATTACGCGATGCCGGTGACCTTATAGTCCTTGGCCTCGACCGTGCTCTTGAGCACGGCGTCGTCCACCGGGGCGCTGAGCGTCACGACGGCGGTGCCCGCCGTGTGGCTGACCTCGGCCTCGGTGACTTCCGGCAGCGCCTCGAGCGCCTTTTTCACGGTCGCCTCGCAGTGAGCGCACATCATGCCTTCGATTTGAATGGTCTTTTTCATTGCAGTTTCCTCCTTGATTTCGGGTACTTCTTTGAGATGGTTTGCACGTTTATGATCGTGGCGCGTATCGCGCAGCTTGAACAGATTCAGGCGCAGGGCGTTCGTGACCACGCAGAAGCTCGACAGGCTCATGGCCGCCGCGCCGATCATGGGGTTGAGCGTCAGGCCGAGCGGGACGAACACGCCCGCCGCGATGGGGATGCCGATGGTGTTGTAGAAAAACGCCCAGAACAGGTTCTCGTGGATGTTGCGCAGCGTCGCGCGGCTGAGCCGGATGGCCGCCGGCACGTCGCTCAGATGGCTGTTGACGAGCACGACGTCGGCCGCGTCGATGGCCACGTCCGTGCCCGCGCCGATGGCGATGCCGATGTCCGCGCGCGTGAGCGCCGGCGCGTCGTTGATGCCGTCGCCGACCATGGCGACCTTACCGCGCGCGCTCAGGCGGCGGATCTCGCGCTCCTTGCCGTCGGGCAGCACGCCCGCGATCACCTCGTCCACGCCGGCCTGCGCGCCGATGGCCCTGGCCGTGCGCGCGTTGTCGCCCGTGATCATGACGACGCGGATGCCCATATTCTGCAGCTCACGGATGGCCTGCGGGCTGTCGGGCTTGAGCACGTCCGCCACGGCGACGATGCCGAGAAGCTTCCCGCCGCGGGCGAAAAACAGCGGCGTCTTGCCGGCCTCGGCCAGCGCCTGCGCCTGCGCCTGCATGGGCGCGGGAATGTCGGCCGCCGTGCGGATGAAGTCCGCGTTGCCGCCGCAGAGCGGCTGCCCGTCGAGCGTGGCCCTGAGCCCGTTGCCTGGCAGGGCCTGAAAGTCCGCGACCTCGGCGGCGGTCAGCCCGTCCGCCTCCGCGCGGCGCAGCACCGCCTTGGCCAGCGGGTGCTCGCTCCGGCGCTCGAGCGCGTAGGCCAGGCGCAGCAGCTCCGTCTCCGTCACGCCCGGGGCGGGGCAGAGGTCCGTCACGGTCGGGTCGCCGGAGGTGATGGTGCCGGTCTTGTCGAGCGCGACGATCTGGATGCGGCCGGTCTCCTCAAGGGAGGCCGCCGTCTTGAAGAGGATGCCGTTTTTCGCGCCCATGCCGCTGCCGACCATGATCGCCACCGGGGTGGCGAGGCCGAGCGCGCACGGGCAGCTGATGACGAGCACGGAGATGCCGCGCGCGAGCGCGTAGCCCACGGTGCGGCCGAGCAGCAGCCAGACGACGAACGTCACGAGCGCGATGCCCATGACCGCCGGTACGAACACGCCGGACACCTTGTCGGCGATCTTGGCGATCGGCGCCTTCGTGGCCGCCGCGTCGCTGACCATCTGGATGATCTGCGAGAGCGTCGTGTCCTCGCCGACGCGCGTGGCGCGGCACTTGAGAAAGCCCGACTGGTTCACCGTCGCGGCCGAGACGGACGCGCCCGGCGCCTTGTCGGCCGGGATGCTCTCGCCCGTGAGCGCCGCCTCGTTGACTGCGCTCGTGCCGGCGAGCACAACCCCGTCGACCGGGATGCGCTCACCCGGTCGGACGACGAAGACATCGCCCTTCTGCACCTGCTCGACCGGGACGGTCACCTCCGCGCCGCCGCGCTCGACGGTGGCGGTCTTCGGCGCGAGCTCCATGAGGCTGCGCAGCGCGTCGGTCGTCTTGCCCTTCGAGCGGGCCTCGAGCGTCTTGCCCACCGTGATGAGCGTGAGGATCATGGCGGCGGACTCGAAGTAAAAGTCCATCATGTAGTTCATGACGGCCTGCTCGTCACCGCGCACCTGCGCGCCCGTCATGGCAAAGAGCGCGTACGTGCTGTACACGAACGCCGCCGTCGCCCCGAGGGCCACGAGCGTGTCCATGTTCGGCGCGCGGTGCCAGAGCGCCTGGAAGCCGCTGATGAAAAACTTCTGGTTGATGACCATGATGATGACCGTCAGCAGCAACTGCGTCAGGCCCATGGCGACGTGGTTGCCGTCATAAAACTTCGGCAGCGGCCAGCCCCACATCATGTGGCCCATGGAAAAATACATCAGCACGAGCAGAAAGCCCAGCGACCAGAAGAGCCTGCGCCGCAGCTTCGGCGTCTCGTGGTCGGCGAGCGCGTCGGCGCCGGCGGCGGGGCCTGCGCTCTGCTGCGCGCCCTTGACCGACGCGCCGTAGCCCGCGGCCTGCACCGCGTCGATGATAGCCTGATCGGCCGCCGTGCCCTCCACTCCCATGGAGTTGGTCAGCAGGCTGACCGAGCACGCCGTCACGCCCGGTACGTTCGACACCGCCTTTTCCACGCGCGCCGAGCAGGCCGCGCAGCTCATGCCGGTGACGTTATATTGCTTCAATGTCGTTCCTCCTTTGCGGTGCGGCTCATTTCATGAGTTTCTGCAGCGTCGTCACCAGCTCGTCGATCACCTCATCCTTGCCGTCGCGGATGTCCTCGACGACGCAGGTGCGGATGTGACTGGCCAGCAGCTCCTTATTGAATGCGTTGAGCGCCGCGCCCGCCGCCGCCGACTGCACGAGAATGTCCGGGCAGTAGGCGTCGTTTTCGACCATGCCGCGGATGCCGCGGATCTGGCCCTCGATGCGGTTGAGCCGGTGGATGAGCCGCTTGTATTCCTCCGGCGAGCGCTCCTTTTTGCGCTGCGAACAGCCGCAGCAGCACGTTTTTTTCTCATCGTCCATGTATTCGTACCTCATTGTTTCCCATATACCCCTTGGGGGTATTTTGAATATATACCCCCCGAGGGTATTTGTCAAGCGAAAATGCGCATTTTCTTGACAGCGGGCGCGCGCGATCTGCTCGATTCCGCCGGCTGCCAGAACGTCAAGGGCGGCTGGCCGGTGCAGGCGTCCGACCGCATCGAGGCCGTGCTCGAGGCCGTCGGCCTGCGCGGATAAGTTGCAGGCAGAAAACCGCCACGCCCCTGCGCGCCGGAATGGCGCGCAGGGGCGTGGTTTTTATTTTGCTGCCGGTGCTCAGCCGTGGTAGTCGCCGGTCGCGGAATCGACCGTGACGTAGGGCACGACTTTGCCGTCGAGCTTCACATAGACCTGATAGATGCCGTTTCCGAGATCCTCGTAGTGGTCGGGTGTGACGCCGTAGTCTTCGAGCAGGCTCCGTTCAAACTTGGCCTTCCAGCCGTCGCTGCCGGCGTCTTTTCCGGCGGCGGGCGTCGGTGTCGCGGCCGGGGCGGCGATGACGGGCGTCTCAACGGCCGGGGCCGCAGGCGTCTGTGCGGGATCGGATGCGGCGGCGGTCTGCCTGCCGCAGGCAGTCAGCGCCAGCAGGAGCACGGCGGTCAGCAGCGCGGCCGCATGTTTGCGGTGGGTCATGGGCAGTGCCTCCTTGGTGATGGTGTTTTCGGTGTTTTCGGTGTTTTCGCAGACATTTTACATTAAAATTCGCAGAAATACCACCCTGGGGTGCAAAATTCAGATGTGAATGTTGCGCCCGCCGGTCATTCTTTCAGCGTTCGGACGGAAAACGGGCAGGCGCAGGTCATGCGGTACCAGAATTCCGGCGCGGTTTTTGCCGGATCGTCCGCCGCTGCGATGACATCGGTCCCGTCCTCGATGATGTTCTGGAAGAAAAACGCGCAGACTCTCTGCCACTGCTCCGTGCCGCAGACAAACGCCTCGAGATCCTCCACAATCAGAAGGTCGGCGTTTCCGCACAGCGACCCCGCCGCATCGTCGAGCGCCCCGGACGGCGTGGCGCACCGGCTGCGTAGCTGCGCGCCGCCGGTGCGCACGACGTGCGCGTGGTCGAGCCGGTCCGCGAGCTCGGCGGCGAACTGCGCACGGTCCGCCATGCTGAGCACCAGCAGGGAACAGGGCAGCGCCTGACGCGCTTGCGTGCGGCGCAGCAGGCAGCGCCGCCGCAGTGCCGCGAACGCCTTCCGGCAGAGCGACAGGAACTGCTGCAGGCTGTATGTACCGGCCAGAACGCACAGCAGAAAGGTGCCGGCCCACGGGAGCACATACCGGAAGATGCCGAGGCCGCCGCGGTAAGTCAGGTCCGCGCGCACCAGATTTTCATACATGTGCGGCACGTGTACCCAGCCGCTGTCCAGCCGGCAGAGCATGTGCAGCTCGTTGTTGTGCAGGCAGACCAGCGCCGTGGCGATCAGCGCAAAGACCGCCGCCGGCAGCCAGCGGAGCCGGGGGGTGCGGATGCGCGCCAGCAGCCTGCCGCAGCCGTATGCCGTCAGGGGGAAAAACAGGGCATAACCGGCCAGCTTCAGGAAGCGGAACGCGGGCAGCCGGTCGGGATACGGGCCGATATCGAACAGCGCGCGATAACCGGGCAGCAGCGGCAGAAGCAGCAGCGCCGCGTCCAGACAGATCAGCAGGATCAGAAATACGGTATGCCATGTTTTTTTCATGTCTCAGGTCCCCTCTCTTTTTGCGGATTCTGTTCCATGATAGCATAAAAAGGCAGCCGGAGCAAACGGACGATAGACGCCATCCGGGCGCAACACCTGCGGCGGGCGGATTTTTTGCGCTTGACAGGGCCTCCGGCGCAGGATATTCTGTCAGCAGAACGGAGGGGACGCGCGTGCCGGAGAAGTATGTTTTTCCTATTTTAATGCTAGTGATTTGGCCCGTCCATTTTTTCTATGTTCGTAGTGCGATTTTCAGCATCTTGAGAGCCGCCATGAGCAAGACGATGACGCAAAAACAGCGAAAGGCGCACCCCGGATTCTGGAACTGGCTGACCTACCGTGGCGTCGCATCGGCAATTCGCTTCCGATCCGAATTTGGTACTATTGTGAACTGCTCAAATATCCGCTTGCGGCGCTCACGTTTTATGTGCTGATGTGGCTGCTCGGTGTACCGCTCGATTCGCTGCGGAAGTGGCCGGCAATCGTTGTCATTTCTTCAGAACTTCCGTTAGCCATATATTTTTTCTTTTTTACTGTGCCGGAGGCGGGAACAGGAGATCGTTTGACCGCGTGGACGGTCAAGCACTTTTCCCCCGACTGCAGCGACGACAGAAAGCCGCGGTGATGACATGCGCGGAAAACAGAGTTCAAAAATCAGTCTGAAAAAGCGGCTGCTCAAACGGCGGCAGGCGCTGACTAGGCGCTGGAACAAGCAAAGCACGCGCCGTCATCTGCTGGTGTATCTGCTGTGTAACTTACTTCTGGTCGGCAGCCTGTACGGCTGCATTTTTGCGATTCCGAATGTGCGGGATGTCCGCACCGTCCGCACAAAAATCACGGATGTGCACTATGAGGCCGTGCGGTGGGCGCAGTGGATCGCGTTTACAACGCCGGACGGAGAGCGATTCTTCCTGCGCAGAGATTGGCGCGGCTATGACGCAGCGCGGGAAGATACTGCGCGCCTGCAGGCGTTGGCAGCAGGTGGGACGGAGCTGGAGCTGACGGTCTCCGGCCGCCGGTTTTCCTTTCTGGATATGCACAGCGGTGAACAGCAGGTCGTCGGGGTACGCGCGGAACAGGAAACATTTCTGCCGGTGTCCGAATGGGTGGCAGATGTGTGCCGCTCCCGCGTGACGGACAGCGTCCTGCTGGGTGTTTATGCCGTTATAACGCTGGGCGGGCTGCTGTACCTGCTGCTTCTTAGCAAAACGTAAAAAAACACCGCCGCAGGGTTTTCCCTGCGGCGGTGTTTTTCTGCCCGCGTGCGAATAAAACAAAAAATTGAATGAATAAATACTAATGAGCGCCGTTTCTCCTCAATTGCCCGCAAAGCTGGAAAAACGCTGGAATATATGGGCTTTCAGACCTATAATAAGCGCATATAACCGTATCAAAAATAATTCATGTATGAATATGCTAATAATACGACGAATAATGAAATTAAATTCACCAAAAACCTTGTGTGCTTTGTCAATTGAAAAACTTACATTTCAGACGTAAACTGCACATAAGATTTTTTCCGTCTGCGGCGCACTCCTGCTGCTCCGGCGGTGAAGAATCCAATCTCATACAGAAAGAAGGCTTATCATGAAGAGGAGAATCTTGACTCTGCTGCTGACGCTGGTCATGGTGCTGTCGCTTCTGCCCGGCACGGCGCTCGCCGTGAACGACAGCAGCGCACCCGCCGTGACGTATGCCGATCTGGCAGACATCAACGGTACTGCGCTCGTCCCTGACGGCGCAGGCGAAAACACGGAACTGACCGTAGCGGACGCAGTGCGTGCACTGCTGCTGTGGACGGGCATGACCGAGCAGCAGCTCGGCTCGTTCCCGGATGACTATCTGGCTCAGGCCCGCAGCATGGGCATGATCGACACGGACACCGACGCCGACGCGCCCTGCACGCTCGCGGCTTACCGCCAGATGAAGGCGGTCGCCGACCAGATGTATGACGCGCTGCACGCCGACAAGCTGCAGCCGCTGTACATGAACGGTATGGCGCAGCCCATCTTCCCCTACACGACCGGCGAGGTCACGGAGGGCTACAGCAACGACGAGAGCGACATCATCCGCTACTGCGTCTATGTCGAGACCAACTACGACACCGACGACGACGGCAAGCTCGACCTCGTCAAGGCGCTCGTGCAGATCCCGCGCGCAGCGATGGAGGGCAACTACAAGGCGGCCACCATCTACGAGGCGCGCCCGTACATCACCGGCTGCAACGAGAGCATGAACCCCGGCAAGAACCTCGGCAGCGAGAGCTATGACATCTCCAAGCTCTACAGCCAGCCGGACAAGCGCGTGCCCGCCGGCACCGCCACGACCGCGGACGCGGCAGCTGCTGCCGACAGTGCCGACTGGTACTACTGGAACCCGTATGAGCAGATGTACGACTACGAGGACCTCAACTGGTATGACTACTATCTTGTGCGCGGCTTTGCCGTGGTCGAGTGCGGCGGTCTGGGCACGAAGGGCTCCGACGGCTTTGAGACCTGCGGCACCGATCTGGAGATCGATGCGTTCAAGTGCGTGATCGAATGGCTGCACGGCGACCGCGTGGCCTACACCGACAAGACCAGCAACGTCGCCATCTCGGCCGACTGGTCGAGCGGCAAGATCGGCATGACCGGCCGCTCCTACGCCGGCACGACGCAGTTCGGTTTGGCAACGACCGGCGTCGCCGGCCTTGAGACCATCGTCCCCGTCGCCGGCATCGCGAGCTGGTATGAGTACACCAACTCTCAGGGCATCTCCACCAACAGCCTCGTCAACTACTCCGAGCGGCTCGGCTGGTACTGCAACGGCCGCTACCTCGATCCGGACGACTACGCGACCATCGCCGAAAAGTACGGCAACTACATGTACCAGATCCAGCAGGATCAGCTCAAGAGCAACGGCGACTACTCCGAGCACTGGGCGACCCGCGACTACACGCTTGACGCGGAAAACATCAAGTGCCCGGCGCTGATCGTGCACGGCCTCAACGACGACAACGTGCGCACGAAGGAATTTGACCTCATGTATCAGGCCTATCAGAAGGCCGGCGTGAACGTCAAGCTCCTGCTGCATCAGGATGCGCACCTGACCCCGAGCTACCCCGCCGGCAACCTCGAGTTCTACATTGACGGCGAGAGCTACAACAACGTCCTCAACCGCTGGTTCAGCCACTACCTGTGCGGCGTGGAAAACGGCGCCGAGAACATGGCCGCCGTCACCGCGCAGAGCAATGTCGACGCCTCCGTCTGGAACACCTATGACAGCTGGACGACCGACGAGAGCATTGCCCTCTCCAACGCCGACGACACCGGCACGACCACCATCAACAGCGACTACGCCACGCAGGGCATCAACCGCAGAAACTGGCGTGACGCGCTGACCGCCGGCTCCACCGACGTGAGCGCCATGTACACCATGGATGTCGACGCCGACACCGTCATCAAGGGCAGCGTGGCCGTGAGCTTCACCGCCAGCGCTGATAACTATGACGCGCCGGAGACGACCAGCCCGCGCGGCACCGTCGACCACGACAACTATGTCGGCGAAGAGACGAACGCCCTTGACCACGACAACTACGTTGGCGCGGCGAGCGCTGACGGCGCTGTGACCGTGTCCCTGCCGGACGGCGCCGATCTGATCGACCGCGACGCGCTCATGGTCAGCGCCATGCTCGTCGACATCGCGCCCGAGGGCACGACGTTCCCGGCCTACAACACGCAGGGCAGCTATGTGCCCAAGACCATCACCGCCGGCGGCGCGTGGATGGGCGGCGGCCTGAACAACTATGACTACGCCGAGCTCAACGCCACCGACGTCAGCTACAAGATCATTGCGCGCGGCTGGATGGACCTCTGCAACCCCGGCGCTGGCTATGACTCCGCCTCCGCCGGCACGAAGGTCGCCCTCAAGGTCGGCGAGAACCACGACTACACCATCTACCTGCAGCCGAACCTCTACACCGTCAAGGAAGGCCACAAGCTCGCACTCGTGATCTACACCTATGAGCCGGGCAAGGCCAACTACAGCCAGGACTACCAGATCACGCTCGAAAACGCTTCCGTCAGCGCGGAGATCCCCGTTGATAAGATCCCGGCCGTTCCGGCGCTTCCGTTCACGGACGTCCCCGCAGACACCGAGCTCTACGCCGCTGTGAAGTGGGCCTACTTCAGCGCCCCGCAGATCACGGTCGGCGTGACCGAGACCACCTTTGCCCCCGCCAGCACCTGCACCCGTGCCGAGGTTGTCACCTTCCTGTACCGTCTGGCCGGTGAGCCGGATGTGTCCGGCACGGCGCTTCCGTTCACGGATGTGGCCGAGGATGCCTACTATACCGACGCGGTGAAGTGGGCGGCAGCCAACGGCGTGACCGCCGGCACGAGCGCCACCACCTTCAGCCCGAACGACACATGCACGCGCGCACAGGCCGTCACGCTGCTGTATAACGCAGCCGGCGCACCGGCCGTGAGCGACACGGTGAGCTTCGCGGATGTGGCGGCAGACGCCTACTACGCCGATGCTGTTGCATGGGCGGCAGCCAACGGCGTGACCGTCGGCACGAGCGCCACCACCTTCAGCCCGGACGACGCATGCACGCGCGGCCAGATCGTGTGCATGCTCTACCGCGGCGACACGCAGGCCTGAGCAAGACACAGAAAATCACCCCAAAAAGCGGCAGCGCCCATTGCGAATGCAATGGGCGCTGGTTTTTTGTACAGACGGCTTGCCGTTTGAGGATCACGCCGGAAGCTCTCTTGCGCGCTGCGGCGCGTGTTTGACAACATCCTGAGCAACGCCGCCAAATATTCCGCCGGCGACCTGACCGTCACGCTGACGCCGGACGGCGCGGTCACGTTCGCCAATCATGCGCCAAACCTCAGCTGCGTACAGGCAAACCAGCTCGTCGACCGCTTTTTCACCGTCGAGACGGCGCGCGCTCGGCCGGGCGGGGGAGCGGGGGAGCGGGGGAGCGGGGGAGCGGCGCCGCGGCCCGCCGGTCCCCGGCATCCGCCGTGGCGGGGAAAGCGCCGGAAACCTTGCGCCGGGTGACAGTTTTTGACCCGGAAGTTGCGTTTTGCCGGACAGTTTTGCGGGAAAACCCGGCGCCGCTTGACAATATCCACCGGCTTTATGCTATAATGACTCTCCTGCTTTGCGGCTGCGGCCGCAGCGGGAACGATCCGTTATGCTGAAAATCCATAAGGAGGTCAGAAATGACGAAATACAATCAGGTCACGCCGGAGATCGCCGCGCAGCTTCAGGCCATCGTGGGCGCGAAGCGCTTTTTCGCAGGCGACGCGGTGAAGGACGACTTCAGCCACGACGAAATGCCCATCTACGGCAAGTATTACCCCGAGGTGGTCTGCGAGGCCGAGAGCACCGAGGAAGTGTCCGCAATTCTGCGCGTGTGCTACGATAACAACATTCCCGTCACGCCGCGCGGCGCGGGCACGGGCCTCGTCGGCGGATGCGTGCCGCTGTGCGGCGGCGTGGTGCTGTGCACGACGCGCATGAACAAGATCCTCTCCTATGACATGAACAACCTCGTCGTGCACATCCAGCCCGGCGTGCTGCTGTGCGACCTCGCGGCCGACGCGCTCACGCACGGCCTGATGTACCCGCCCGACCCGGGCGAAAAGACCGCGACCGTGGGCGGCAACGTGTCCACGAACGCGGGCGGCATGCGCGCCGTGAAGTACGGCGTCACGCGCGACTACGTGCTGGCCATGACCGTGGTGCTGCCCGACGGCAGAGTCATGGAGCTCGGCAAGACCGTGTGCAAGACCAGCTCCGGCTACAGCCTGCTGCACCTGATGATCGGCTCGGAGGGCACGCTCGGCGTCATCACGGAGCTGACGCTCAAGCTCATCCCGAAGCCGGAAATGAACGTGAGCCTCATCCTCCCGTTTGCCGACGTGGAGACCGCCATCGCCTCCGTGCCGAAGATCAAGCTGGCCAACCTTGACCCGCAGTCGATCGAGTTCATGGAGCGCGACATCGTCGATTCCTCGGCAGCATTCACCGGCAACACCATCTTCCCCACGGTCGTGGACGGCAAAGAGGCGGGTGCGTACATTCTCGTCACCCTCGTCGGCGACAGCGAGGCCGAACTGACCGCGAAGATGGACCGCCTCGGCGCGCTTGCCGAGCAGTGCGGCGCGTACGACACGCTCGTCGTCTGGACCGACGGCCTGAAAAAGGACGTCTGGGCCGCGCGCAGCGCATTCCTGACCGTCATCGAGGCGGACACGAAGCTGCTCGACGAGATGGACGTCGTCGTGCCGGTAGACCGCATCGCGGAGTTTCTCGTCTACACCCGCGCCACCGGCAAGGCGGAGGGCATCACCATCCGCAACTTCGGCCACGCGGGCGACGGCAACCTGCACATCTACTGCTGCGCCAACGACATGGCGCTCGACGAGTTCAAGCGCCGCAGCAAGGCCGTCATGGACAAATGCTATGCCAAGTGCATCGAGTTCGGCGGGCAGGTCTCCGGCGAGCACGCCATCGGCCACGCAAAGAAGCAGTACCTGGTGGAGTCCGTCGGCGAGACGGCGTTCGGGCTCATGCAGGCGATCAAGCAGGTGTTTGACCCCAAGGGCATCCTCAACCCCGGCAAGGTCTGCACCAATGTGGAGGAGGGCTGAAGCATGCTGAATATTCTTGTTTGCGTCAAGCAGGTGCCCGACATCAACCTCGTGAAGATGGACCCCGTCACGGGCAGCCTGATCCGCGCGGGCGTGCCGGCGATCCTCAATCCGCTGGACGCCAACGCGCTCGAGGCGGCCGTGCGCGTCAAGGAGGCGCACGGCGGCACGGTCACCGTCATCACGATGGGGCCGGACATGGCCAAGGAGGCGCTGCGCGAGTGCCTCGCCGCGGGCGCGGACCGCGCCGTGCTGCTGTCTGACCGCGCGTTTGCCAACGCCGACACCCTCGCCACGAGCTACGTCATCGCGAGCGCGGCAAAGCTGCTCGGTGCGTTTGACCTCATCTTCTGCGGCAAGGAGTCGCTCGACGGCGCGACCGGGCAGATGGGCTCGCAGCTGGCCGAGCGCTTCGGCGCGAGCCAGATCTCCTCGACGGCGAAGATCGTCGAGGTGGACACGGCCGCGCACACCATCACGGCCGAGCGCGACCTTGAGCGCGGCACGGAGGTGCTGCGCGCGAAGTATCCCTGCCTGCTCACGGTCGAGAAGGCGAACTTCCGCCCCCGCATCCCGAACCTGAAGCGCTGGAAGGCCTCGCGCACCGCGCCCATTGCGGTCTACAGCGCGGCCACCATCCCGGGGCTCGACTCCGCGCAGATCGGCGACCCCGGCTCGCCCACGAAAGTGCCGCGCACCTACCCGCCGGAGGTCGGCGCGAAGGGCAGCATGATCGACGAGGGCAGCACGGAAAAGAACGTGGACCGGCTCTTCGATCTGATCGCGGACGTGCTTTGAGGAGGTGCAGGCAGTGAATAAGACAGATTACAAAGACATGTGGGTCTTCATCGAGCGCGACGGCGACAGCGTGCTGCCGGTCTCGCTCGAGCTGTGCTCGGAAACGCGCAGGCTCTGCGACGCGAGCGGCGAGAAACTCGTCGCGGTCATCGTCGGCAGCATCTCGGACGGCGAGCTGCAGCGCGTGCTCGACTGCGGCGTGGACAAGGTCATCCACGTGACCGGCACGGGCTATGACTACTTCAATAACGATGCGTACACCAACCTCTTCACCGTCCTGTGCCGGAAGTACCGGCCCACGGCGGTCATGGTCGGCGGCACGATCAACGGGCGCGACTTTGCGCCGCGCTTCGCCGCGCGCCTCGGCACCGGCTGCACTTCGGACGTGACCGAGCTCGTCTGGGATCCCAAGACGACGGACATCGAGTTCGTTGAGCCTGCCGTCGGCGGCAAGATGATGGCCGTCATCACCGTGCCGGTGGCGCGCCCGCAGGTCGGCACGATCCGCCCGGGCACGTTCAAGTGCGTGCCCTGCGGCGCGCGTGCGCACGAGGTGATCGAGGAGCACATCGACTTCCCGGTCGCGGACATCCGCACCGAGATCCTCGACTTCCGCGCCGACGATCTCGACGAGAGTCTGAACATCGCGGACGCGGACGTGATCGTCTGCATCGGCAACGCGATCAAGGGGGCGGACGCCCTGCCGCGCTACCGCCGCCTGGCCGAGCGCCTCGGCGGCAAGCTTGCCTGCACGCGCCCGGTGTTCGACCGCGGCGTGCTGCCGTTCAAGCTCGTCATCGGGCAGTCCGGCGCCGTGGTCAAGCCGAAGCTGCTGCTGTCGTTCGGTGTGTCGGGCGCGGTCAACCACGTCACGGGCTTCTCGGACGCGGACGTGGTCGTCGCCGTGAACACGGATCCCGAGGCGGCGATCTTCAACTACTGCACCTACGGCATCGTCGGCGACATGGATGAGGTCTGCGAGGCCATGCTCGCAAAGCTCGGCGAGTGAGCCGAAACGAACATGCAAAAAAGCACCCGAAGGGAGAGGCTTCGTAAGGAAGTCCTCTCCCTCGGCTTTTGTAATCGGCCGGAATGATTGGATTGTGGGTAAAATCAATCATAATTGGAGGATTACAAAATGGACAAGTACATTTATAACGAGAAAAACGGGCTTTGGTATGAATTGCAAGGTGATTACTATCTGCCCTGCCTAAAACTGCCGGAGGAAAGTGAAGTACATATCGGCATATGGGGACAACGGCACTTGCGGTATCTAAAGCAGTATCACAGAGTGCGCTACTACAATCTGCTGACAAGCGGCAAATTGAATGATTATCTTGTTGATGTGGAATCTTGGGCACAGCAGATGTTTGATGAACTTGTGAAAACACTATCTCGGAGTGAAAGCCTGACGGAAGATTTTAAGGCAACCGCTCCGATGGAATGGGTTAGGAAAAGCAATAACATCCGAAATAGGGCGGCTGAAATTGTAAATCAAGAGGTTATTTTCTCGTAATCAAGTACGGCGTGTGGGTACATCCCGCACGCCGTTTCCATATACCTCAATCGAGTTTCCGATAATATATTGTGCAATCGAACCCATCTCCTATCTTGCAAAGTGCAAAATTATCTTGACTTTTGGAACGTGCGTGATATACTAAAAATGTAAAGTAAAACACCGCAACGCAGAAGGAGAACGGAATATGTCGGTAAATTATAAAAAGCTCTGGAAGCTGATGATCGACAAAAATCTCAGCAAAACTGAATTGACGCATTTGGCTGGGATCAGCACTAACGCTATGGCAAAGCTGGGGCGCAACGAAGATGTTCGGGTGAATGTGCTGGAAAAGCTCTGCACCTCACTGGACTGCAAGCTGGACGACATTGTCGAGTTTGAAACTGAACAGAAGAAGTAACTTGAAAGGAAAGGGCGTGACAACATGGCCTATAGTGCCGAACTCTATGTGCACGACTTGGACAGGCAAGCCGCAGATGCTTTGAATCAATTCCCGAAGTTTGTAAAGCTTCTGGAATCGTATTCTGCCAATTACGATGAGAAGGCTGCTAAAATCGACCTTCTATCGACCGCGATCCGTCTCGGCGAAAACCAGATGCCGGAGGTATACGGTCTCTTGCCCCCAATCTGTGAGCAGCTTGGCATTGATACCCCGGAGCTTTATTATGTGCGAGACAAGCGGGCCAATGCAGCAACATTTGGCAGCGTTCACCCTTGTATCTATGTGACATCTGGGCTTGTGAATAAACTTCCGCTCAATCTGCTCCCCAGTGTTCTGGCGCACGAATGCGGCCACATTGCCTGCAAACATTTCCTTTATCACTCCATTGCAGCGCAGTTGGTTGGTGGTATAGACCGAAGCCCGTTAGTGCGTATTCCAGCCATTGGCAAATATCTCACGCCGACATTAGTGAGGGCGCTTCTATTCTGGGATCGTTGCAGTGAGTTGTCCGCAGACCGGGCTGCTGCTCTCTGTGACGGAACAGCGGACAAAACCATTGATGTATTGCTCCGGATCAACGGCTATGGCAAGAATGTGGATCGGAAAGAATTTCTGAAACAGGCGCTTGACTTAAAATCCTTTGTCAACGATTCAAAATCCAACAAGCTGATGGAGCTGATGCTGGTGCAGGATGAAACCCATCCACGATTGGCCACCCGTGCCTATGAGTGCTACGAATGGTCCCAGTCAGCGCAGTACGTAGGAATTATTGACGGTACATTCACTCTGCCAGACAAGACAAAAGAGATCAATCAGGAGTTGGCAGAGGAAGTTGTATCTGCTGATGCAAAAGTCGAGTCACCAAGCATTGATCACCTGAATACGGAGCTGGCCCGTGTCAATCAGGAGCTGGAACATTATACCAATCACGCCGACAAGGCAGATTATGCCCTCGCAGTTACAAGCGGCGTTCTTGCCGGTTTAGTGGACAGCTTGTTTGTCGGAGAATTCTCACTTGAGTATGCAAATCAGTGGGGAAATCAGCAGGCTGAAAAGCTGGTTCTAAAGGTTGCAAAATATCAAGGCTACGGTGGAGCCGATCTTGGACAGGCTATAAAGCATCTGGAGGATCAGTTCCCCATTGCCGCAGACAAGGCAACCGCTGCCTTTGGCGGAGGTCTGCAACACCATCTCCGTGACTTCTCACACCACCCGACCCCGTTGGGACTGATTTGTTCCATTTTGACGCAATTTACGGGCAATGTTTACGGTACCGATGTTGCGGGAGCGTTTCAGTGCGTACCGCTTAACAAAGATGGACTGAATCTCGTGGGAAAGAGTTTTCCCGAAAAGATTATGTTTGGCGCTGTAAACTGGTTCTTTCATATGGTCAGTGATGTTGCCGGGTCTTCTGGCTCTGCTATGAAAGGCAGCTTTGGCACGGGGCTGCCGGGGCCGCTGGTCTCCCTTTTGAAGGAATTTTCTTCAACTCGCTTGTTCAAAAAGCAAGATGCTAAGGGGTGTAAGGAATTTTCCGTTTACATATCCAAGCTGTTCAACGGAACGCTGCTGGGAGAACGGGACTCAAAGGGCAATCTGATTCCTCTTAAATTTGACCTTCGCACCGAAATGGGCGTTGCCATGCAAGTTGGGAAGCAAACCATTCCTGTAATCATCAACGAATGTATCGTGCGGTCGTTTTTCCTTCTGCGCCGGTTGCTGCAGGAACTGTCCAGAGACGACATTCAAGACTGGAGCGATGTCCATAAAATCAACTGGAAAGCCATCATTCCTTTCCGCAATCGTACCGTAGACCGGATGCTCACCATAGCCAGTATGACCTTCACCGTAGCCGACACCGCTGATGCGGCGATCCACGCTGCCATCGAATCCGGCGGCAATTGGGTGCTGTTTTCCGGTCGCTTTGTTACCCGGTTTAATTATGTGGGGGCCGGGCGTGCTGCTCTTTCCATCGTGCGTGAGGTATCCAATGAGAAGAAGGAAGCGCAGCTCATTCACGAGAAGATGATCCTTTCCGAGGCGAAGGCGGCACTGTTCCTCAAGCAGCTTCAGGAGTTTAAGGAGCAGCTGGATCTGAAGGTCAGCAATTATCTTGCCGAGGACATCGAAGGCTTTATGTCCGGCTTTGCTGATATGCAGCAAGGCTTGCTGACCGGTGATTCTGATCTTGTTATTCGGGGGAATGTTACCATTCAGAAGGTTCTTGGGCGAGAGCCGCAGTTTACAAATCAGAAAGAATTTGATGCTCTGATGGAGTCCGATGCTCCATTGGTACTATAAAGGAGGTTGGGTAGAAGTGGATAAGAAGAAAATCGGAGCCGGTTTTGCAGGGGCTTTGCAAAAAGCTGCCGATGCGGCCAAGGCAGCTAAACTGGCCGTGCAGGATATGGCAGCTGATGCAAAACAAAGTCGGGAGAAGAAAAAAGCCGATGCTCAGAAGGCGGCTGCGGCAAAGGAAATAATTGCAGCCGCTGAATCGGAAAAGGGCGCTGCGCCAGAGGTGAAGAGCATTGCTACTCGAAATGCGCTTCAGATCATCTACTATCTCATGGCAGCGGATGGAACGGTTTACCACAGCGAGGAGGAAAAGTTTGATGCCATAGGTGCAGCGCTTGACCCCAATTTTGCAGATAGCAAGCCCGCTATCATCAAGGACTGTCAGGCACAATTGGAGAAGGTCATTGATTCGGAGGACTATTACGATGTTTTGCAGGACGGCGTAGAAGATGCGATTCAGTCCTCCAACGAAACAGCCGATACCTTCATCACACCCAAGCTATTGGTTTGGGATCTGTTGACCATTGCATACAGTGATGAAAGCTACGATGAAACCGAGCGCAAACTGCTCAAGTACATCGTCCGTAAGCTGCAAATCGACAAAGCTGTTTTTCTGGAAATGGAAAGCAGCATCCTGACAATACTGGATATCGAAAAAGAAATTGCGTGGATCAAAACGACAGATCGTCCGTACTTGACGATCGAAGCGCGGGTAAATGAGCTTACAAAACGCCAGGCAGCGATCTTTGACAGCGTCAAAGATTTGATCACACTTTGATGGGAGGGGAAGAAAATGCCGTTACCGCTTTTGTTTATCGGTATTGCTGCTGCCAGTGGAATGTTCGGGATCGGCGGCACCGTAAAGGCCGGCTTTGATGCCAAAAATGCCAAGCAGATCAATAAGAGTGCCAATGAGCTTGTTCAGGAGTCCACCGATTATCTGAATGCACAACGGCTCGCCTGCGGAAACTCACTGACCCGGCTGGGGGCAGAAAAAATGGCCGTCTTGAACGGAACGATTTCCGACTTTTTGAATGTGTTCACACAGATCAAAAATGTGGATTTCAAGGAGACGGAAGGGCTGGATGAGCTCCATCGGCTTCATATTGACGAGCAGGAATTTGTAGAACTTCGCAGCATGGCACACTTTGCAGGCTCCGTAGCCGGTGGAGCAGTTGCTGGAACAGCCGGAGGCGCATTGGCTGCCTTCGGTGCATATGGTGCTGCACAAGCGCTGGCTTTTGCTTCGACCGGAACGGCGATTTCTGCGCTGAGCGGTGCCGCTGCAACGAATGCCACACTCGCCTTTTTCGGAGGAGGTTCCCTTGCTGCCGGTGGGCTTGGAATGGCCGGCGGGACAGCTGTACTCGGCGGACTCGTAGCCGGTCCTGCCCTATTGGTTATGGGACTGGTTGCCGGGAAAGCAGCGAAGAAAGATCTTGAAAAAGCATACACCAACCGAGCTGAGGCGGTGCAGATCGCAGCGCAGCTCAACACGGCATCCTTACAATGTGAGACCATCCGCAGAAGAACCTGTGTGTTTTACAATTTGCTGGCTCGGCTGGATTCTTACTTTATGCCGTTGATCTACCAGATGAACGACATTGTAAAAGCAGAGGGCGATGATTACAGTTGCTACAGTGCAGATTCCAAAAAGATAATTGCATCCTGCGCCAGTGTGGCTGTGAGTATCAAATCCGTTTTGGACACGCCGCTGCTGACGGATGACGGACTGCTGACAGACGTTTCGGTGGGAACTGCAACAAATATTGAGGGTTTTTTGAAGAATCTGAAAATCCCATATTGATAAGTGATAACTTTTGCAAAGTCGGCTGTCGGAAACGGCAGCCGCTTTTCCTACAGCAGTATGTCAGAATCACTTGACGAACAAGTGTTCTATATGCTATACTATATCTTGCTCTCATAGCAGAGTCCACAACTGAATATCTGAAATGAAACACAAGGCAGCCGCCGAAAGAAATTGCGGCTGCGCCGCTCCTGTTGCTGAGTCTGCCGGCGGAGCGGAAAAAGCAGACATTGAAGGTTTCTGGATAGCAGAGCCGGTACATAGTTTCATCAAAGATATAGCGAGAGATCATCTCCCGCTGATTTGATGTGCTGTGTACCGGCTCTTTTTATCGTTATAGCCGCCGTTCAAAAAAGTTTACAAAGTTCTTTCGTGCAAACGGCAAAAAAGTTCCCAGTTATTTATTGAGGGGGTTAATAAATGAGCCTTCTCGCTGCCTACCAATTGAGGGGCAAATTGAAAACTGAATGACCGTCCGAATGGGATATGGCTGAGCGAAGATATGAGCTTGGCGACGCTGCGGTGAGATACCGGGGCAGGAATAGAAAAACGACATTCGGAGGAAACGGCAAACAATCCGCAAATTTTTCAAGAAACAGTTCCGTTTTACACCCGCGATTTCTCCTATTTGTGGGGAAAGCTGCTTTACGGTCAAGGCCGTAATTTTTCGCAGATTTCTTTTTGCGGGAGTGCCAAACGGCCTCCGCATCGTCTGCGGCGTTTCCGTTAGAAAATCTTTAAATTCTATCGATCTTGAACGGGACTTTTTCCGGCAAAAACAGGCCTTTTTCAAATGCGATCCGAAATGAGGTGAAATTCAAAATGATTACAGGAATCAAGAAGAAAAACAAGCTGACCGAGATATGGTTCGACGAAACCGACAGCGCAGTCAACATCCGTACTTACAACACCGACCTGAAAAATCGTCTGACGGCCTATGCGGCAAAATATCCCGCCCACTGCCGCCTGACGGACGATGATGAGTGCGGCTGCCTGACCTTCGAGATAGACCGCCGACGATTCTCCGTCCGGCTGACCGCTCCCTATTTCGAGGACAGGCGAAGCAAAGCCAAGGAGACGATGACTGCCATTAATCGGCGAAGACAGAAGGACAATTTCAAGAAGCCGCTATGACCGAGAGTTGCCGTCCACAGGAATAACGAGCATCGGATTGTGGCCCCCACAATCCGGATCCGCAGCCTTGCGGCATGCGGACTAACTCAGGGGCGGTGCCCCTGAATACCCCACTAAAGAATGGAGATGACAAAATGAAGGAAGAAAAAGTGCGTATCAAGGTACGCCTGACCGAAGAAGAAAAAGAGAGATTAGAACGAAACAGCGCTCTATGTGGTCTGTCCCAAAGCGAATATGTCCGCCAGCTTTGCCGGGGTATCTATCCGAAGCCAAAACCCCCGGATGTATTTTGGGGGCTGATGGACGAACTATACAAGGCTCATTCCGATTTGAAAGAGTGTGCCAAATATGAGCCGTCCGCCCTTGAACTCTGCGCCGAAATTGAACAGTTGGTGCTGGACTTGCAGGAGGTGATCTGATGGCAACGACTTCTCTTTGGCACATCGAAGGCCGCTTGAAGGACCTTATCGACTATGTGGAGAACCCGGAAAAGACGGCATCGAAAATGCCGGAGCTGCAAGACCTCTATAATGTGTTTTCCTATGTCCAGCGCCCGGAGGCCACGCAGGAGGGTGAGTATGTCACCGCCATCAATTGTCTGAAAAAAACGGCGCTGCGGCAGATGATCCTCACCAAGAAGCGTTACGGTAAGACAGACGGCTATATCGCTTGGCATGGGTATCAGAGCTTCAAGCCGGAGGAGGTCACACCGCAGCTTGCCCACGAGATTGGCGTAAAGCTGGCAAAGGAGATGTGGGGCGACCGCTTTGAGATCATCGTCACCACCCACCTCGACAAGGAGCATATCCACTGCCATTTCTGCTTTAACTCTGTGTCCTTTCGGGATGGCGGCAAGTATAACTATTCCAAAACAGAGCAACTGCGTTTGCGAGAAGCCTCAGACCGCCTTTGCCGGGAATACGGGCTGTCTGTCATTGAGAAGCCACACAAAGCCCCCTCCCGTCCTGTTTGGCTGGATGAGAAAAGCGGCAAGCCCACCCGCTACAATGTCTACCGTGCCGATGTGCGAGAGGCAATGGAGTTCAGCAGAACCCCCTACTATATGGAGGACTATCTGCGGCGCAAAGGGTATGTGACCGACTTCACGGGCAAGCACTGGAAACTCCGCCTGCCCCAATATGAGCACTTTACAAGGCTGGACACGCTGGATGAAAGGTGGACGCCGGAGAACATACGCCGCTCTATGGGCAGGTATGCCACCTTCGGCAACCGCAGGGCATATATCAGCTACCCGCCCCAAATGCCGCAGGAGCTTTCGGATTGGTTCCGCCCGTTCCATAAGACCAGCCACATCTACAAGCTGTATCTGCACTACTGCTATCTGCTTGGGTACTTACCGAAGCATACCGACTACAAGCCCACCAGCCCGTATCTGAAGGAGGACTTGCGGAAGCTGGACGAGCTGTCCCAGCAGGTGCGGTATATGAGTAAATACGGCATTGAAACCTTTGACGATCTGTACGCAGACCGGGAGAAAATCCAGCGGGATATGGACACCCTCATTGCCCGCCGCACCAAGCTGCAAAACAGGATACGCCGTGCTACACCTGCCGAAAAGGAAACACTGCGGCAGGAAAAGGCGGGTGTAACAGAGCAGATCACCACCCTGCGAAAGCAGCTAAAGCTGAATAAGGCCATTGAGGTGCGTTCCGCCAAAATGCAGGAAAAGACGGATCTGCTCTATGCCAATGAATACCGTGCCAAGGAAGCCCAACAGCAAAAGAAATCACAGAGAAGGGAGCGTGACGCACGATGAGTGCCGATAACGAAATCTATACACAGCTTGACCGCATTACAGACCACCTTGCGACAATGACCAAGCAGGAGCGCATTGCGTGGTTTCGGCGGAGCACCTATGTGCAGCCGCTGAATTTCATCAAAGAAATTGACGGTACGGTATATGCCGTAAGAGCCTTTTTCAAAGAGGACGCAAGAGAAAATATCACCGACAAAGTACAGCGTATCATTTTGAACGATACAAAAAACAGAAAACAGATTTGAAATCATCGCATTAAAGCATTGAAGTTTACAGCCGGGTATGGTAGAATGGGCTCACCTACAAATTCGATCATATCCGGCTGTGGAAAGGAGAACTATGACAAAACAACCGGATAAAATCACAGCCCTATACTGCCGCCTGTCCCGTGACGATGAGCAGGACGGCCTGTCAGGGTCTATCAAGAATCAGCAGACCATCCTCGAAAAGTACGCACAGGAAAACGGCTTCCGGAATACCCGTGTGTTCATTGACGATGGCTGGTCAGGTACGAACTTCGCAAGACCGGCGTTCACGGAGATTATGGAGCTGGCGGAAAAGGGCCTTATCGGCACCCTGATCGTCAAGGATCACTCCCGCTTGGGGCGTAACCGCCTCATCGTGGGACAGCTTCTGGAAGAGGGCTTCGACAGCCTCGGCGTCCGCTACGTCGCCATTATGGACAACATCGACACCGCCAAGGGCATCAGTGACCTTGTCCCGATGCAGGACTTATTCAACGAGTGGCACGCTAAGAACACCAGCCAGAAGGTACGCAATGTGTTCAAGAGTAAGGGAATGTCCGGCGCACCGCTGACCACCAATCCGCCCTACGGGTATCTGAAAGACCCGGAGAGCAAGAACGGCTGGATCATTGATGAAGCTGCGGCAAAGACCGTGCGGCAGATCTTCTCTTGGTGCGTGGACGGCCTCGGCCCTACGCAGATCGCCAAACGGCTGAAAGCTGGCAAGATACCGACGCCTACGGAGCATTGGGGCAATATCGGCCGGAATTGCAGCAAGCCGCCTGCTGTGCCCTACAACTGGTGTTCTGCCACTGTGGCGGACATCCTCGGCAAACAGGAATACTGCGGCGATACGGTGAACTTCCGCAGCACCACCAAGTCCTTCAAGAACAAGAAGAAAATCGAGCGTCCGTCGGAGGAATGGCAAATCTTCAAGGACACGCATCCCGCCATCATCGACCGGGAAACCTTCGCCTTGGTGCAGGAGCTTCGCAAGCACCGCCGCAGGCCCACGAAAAGCGGCATCGTCAGTCCCTTTTCGGGTTTGCTGTACTGCGCCGATTGTGGAGAGAAGCTGTATTACAGTGTCACCAACAACTACAAGCGAGAGCAGGCGTATTTCTTCTGCTCCTCCTATCGCAAGAACTCCGAAGTCTGCTCTGCCCACTATATCCGTGAAAAGGTAGTGGAGCAGATCGTTCTGGAGAGTATGCAACGCATCCTTTTGAATGTGCAGGCGTTTGAGAAAGAATTTGCCCGCAAACAGATGAACTGCTACACGGAGGATAAGAAAAAGCAGCTTGCAGCCAAGCGTCGAGAGCTATCCAAGGCGAAGAAGCGTATTGCAGAGATTGACGCTCTGATTCAGAAAATCTACGAGGACAACGCCAGTGGAAAGCTATCTGACGAGCGCTACGCCACACTATCTCTGTCTTACGAGGAGGAGCAAAAAACGCTGAAGGCTGCCGTTCCGGAGATGCAGGCCTATCTGGAAGCCGAAACGGATAAGACCGAGAGCTTGCAGCGGTTCATTCAGAAGGTGAAGCAAATCACGGAATTGAAAGCACTGACCCCTGAGCTGATCCACGAGTTTGTGGATAAAATCGTGGTGTATGCGCCCAGATACCTTGACGGCAAGCGAGTACAGCTTCTGGACATCTATTACAGCGGCGTGGGCATTCTCCACGAACTGACACCGGAGGAGATGGAAGAGGCCTTCCAGCGGCACCTCACCGAGCGCAACAAAGAGAAAACGGCATAGCCACAAGGGTTACACCGTTTCCGAAAACTTATTAACCTGAGATACAAGAGCCGCCCCGGGGCACCTTCCTTACGGAGGGTGCCCCAAAGGGTGCTTTTTTGCGTGCTGCCCACCGTGTCGTAGGCGTCATAGTCCAGCAGGTAGTGCTGCCAGAAGCCCGTCCGGCGCAAAGGATATCGGTATGCAGCCGATGAGCGCGTCGGACGCAGCATCTTCAAAGATCCGGGCTGGGCAAAGGGCATACCATAAAACAAAAAGCAAAAAAGGACCTGGCATATGCCAGACCCTTTTTCCTGGCACCCCCGGCTGGATTCGAACCAGTGGCCTGCCGCTTAGGAGTTCAAAAAATCTCGTTTTTAACCGTGTACCTGTGTGTCCTGTAATGTCCAAAAAGCCTTGGAATATCAAGGATTTTCGATGATTTGAGTTCCTTTGAAAATCTGCGTGTTTCCCTCAATATCCTGCTAATTTTCGTGCCGTATTGCAAAAGTATTAGCAGAATAATTTGGGGATGGAAAAGCGTTCAACTGAAAATGTGAACCGTGTGTCCTCTTGTGTCCTACCGTAAAACGACCGCCTGCGTAAAAGCAAGCGGTCGTTTTGCTTCCCTACATAGCCGTCTGCTTCGCTGCAGGCGGCTAAATTTATGCAAAGGAGGAAACCCATATGGCGAATTGCAAAGTGATTGCGGTAACGAACCAAAAGGGCGGCGTGGGCAAAACCACGACCACCGCCAACCTCGGCATCGGGCTTGCCCAGCAGAACAAGCGGATACTGCTCATTGACGCAGACGCACAAGGCTCTTTGACCCTCTCCCTCGGCTACCCGAAGCCGGATGAGCTGCCCGTTACGCTGGCGGACATCATGCAGAATGTGATCGACGATACCCCTATCCCGGACAGCTGCGGTATTCTGCATCACGGTGAGGGCGTTGACCTGCTCCCGGCGAACATTGAACTGTCCGGCATGGAGATCCGACTGATCAACGCCATGAGCCGGGAAAGCGTGCTGCGGACATATATCAATACGGTCAAATCCCATTACGACTATATCCTCATTGACTGTATGCCGTCGCTCGGTATGATGCCGATCAACTCACTGGCCGCAGCGGACAGCGTGATCATCCCGTCCCAGCCGTCGTATCTCTCGGCGAAGGGACTTGACCTGCTGATGCAGTCTATCGCAAAGGTCAAGCGGCAGATCAACCCGAAGCTGAAAATCGGCGGCATTCTGTTCACGATGGTGGACAGCCGCACTAACGAGGCCAAGGAGATCATCGCATCTCTGCGTGCCCACTACGGCGAAAAGATCCGGGTGTTCGGTACGGAAATCCCCTTTTCCGTCCGAGCCGCAGAAACCAGCGGCCGGGGCAAGAGCATCTTTTCCCACGACAAGAACGGCAAGGTCGCCGCCGCATACCGATCGCTGACGAAGGAGGTGTTGGAGCTTGAGCGCAAAACCGAGAGATTTAGGGATGACGCCGCTCGATGACCTGTTCTCCACCGACGAGAGCCGTGCGGAAGCGCAGCTTGAAAAGGTTGTCACGCTGAACCCCGCCGACATCTCCGACTTTCCCAACCACCCGTTCAAGGTCAAGCAGGACGAGGCTATGGCGGAGATGGTAGACAGCGTAAGGCAGTACGGCGTGCTGGTGCCTGCCCTTGTTCGCCCCAAAGCGGACGGCGGCTATGAGATGGTCGCCGGTCATAGGCGAAAGTGTGCGGCAATGCTGGCGGGGATCACCGAGATGCCCTGCATCATCCGCAACCTCACCGATGACGAAGCGACGATCATCATGGTGGACAGCAATTTGCAGCGAGAAACGATCTTGCCGTCCGAAAAGGCATTTGCTTACAAGATGAAGTTGGAGGCCATGAAACGGCAGGGTCAGAGGTCGGATTTAACTTCGACACCACTGGTGTCGAAGTCCCGCAGCAACGAGGAATTGGGTCAGAAGAACGGTGATAGCCGAGAACAAGTCAGACGCTTTATCCGCCTGACTGAGCTGATCCCGCCGGTGCTTGACATGGTGGACAGCGGCAAGATCGCTTTCCGTCCCGCCGTGGAGCTTTCCTACCTCTCCAAAGAACAGCAGCAGAGCCTATATGACACGATGGAGTGCGAGGACTGCACGCCGTCGCTGGCGCAGGCCATCAAAATGAAAGAGTTCAGCCGGGACGGAAAGCTGACGGAGGAAGTCATCCTCTCCATTATGCAGGAGGAAAAGCCGAACCAGCGAGAGCAATTCAAAATGCCGAAAGAGCGTATCAGCAAGTATTTTGCTCCGGGGACGCCCGCGCAGAAAATTGAAGATACCATCATCAAGGCATTGGAATTGTACCGCAGGCGAGAGCGCCAGCGGGATACGGAACGATAGGCACTACCAAGGGGCAGCCATACCCATTTTTTGATGTGTGTACGGCTGTGTCGGCGTGTTCCCCCTCTCCACACCTCACCCCCTCGAAACTACCTGTACTTCCCGAAAAAAGAAATATTACAGCAGCGGCGTATCTCACAGCTTTGCAGTTTTCGGCAGCGATCCGTAAAATGAAAAGGCAAAGGAGGTTTGCGCATATGAAAAACGCAAAGATCATCGTCGTCTTAGCACTGCTGGCACTTTCTCTTTCGGGCTGTGCAAATGCGGATTACTCCGAGGTGTCTGCGCCATCTTCGCAGAAAACGGTCACGGCTGAGCCTGTGCAAAGCACCGTACCGCAGGAGATCACGACGGTTTCTGTTTCGGGAAGTACGGAGATTCCCACAGAGAGTGCGGTAGAACTCGAAACCGTGAAAGAAAAATCGGAGGTTTCAACACCCGCAAAAGAGGAAATGCCGCCGACCGTCAGCAGCCCCACGGAAACTACCCCGCCGAAAGTATCCGAGCCCGAACCATCGACAGAGCCTGCGGAAACACAGCCGCAGGTGTCTGAACAACCTGCCGAAGGAGAGCCCACAGAGCCGGAGTTTGACATTCAGACTTGGATCGACTATGCCAAAGCCTATGCCGACAGCGTGGGTCTGCGACTGGAAAGCTCGGCAGTGGACTGCTGGGATAGCCCTATTTCGGCAGGTGCGCACTGTTCCTATCTGGAACGGGACATTCAAAGCAGACTGAACCGATACGCCCGTGACGAGGATATAACCGATGTGTGGATATGGGCGGAGGCACGCTCCGACGGGAAGTATGACCTGTATATCGGGTATGCCTGAAAACCAAATATTTACCGAGGAACGCACCGAGAAACACGGTGCGTTTTTTCATTTTAAGGAGGTCACTCAATGAAAACGCAGAAATTCAAACGAACGGTGTCGCTGTTTCTTGCAATGCTGATGTGCGTTACCACGCTGTTTAGCATGGGAACGACCGCATTTGCCGCAGAAGAAACCGACGAAGTATATCTTATCTCCTATCCCCGTGACGGGGATGCCAACTACGGCGGCGAATGGGGACACAACAGTCTGAGCTTTATGAACGGCTGGTCTACGGCAACATCCCGTTTCACGACGATCCGTGCAATGGGTTCGTATGAGGGCAATATCTGCTACTGCATCGAACCCGGCGTGCCGCAGCAGACGGGCAACACCTTTACGAAAAAGGGCGAGGATTTCTGGGACGAATACCCGTCATCCTACAACAGCACCATTTCTCCCGATGATATTAAGCTGTTCATCGGCCGTATCTTTCAGTACGGCTATACGGGGACGATCTCGACCTCTTGGCGCTCACAGAATGAGGGCGGCGACAAGCTGGCTCATGCCGTTGCAACCCAGCTTTTGATCTGGGAAACGGTCGTCGGTGAGCGTGATGCCGATTTCAACAAGGTCGGCACAGGCGGCAAAAGCGCCATCGTGGAGCAGATCAGCACGAACCATCCGCTGTATAGTCAGATCATGAGCTATTACAATTCCATTGCGGCAAGCGTTCAGCGCCATTCCAAGGTGCCGAGCTTTCTTGCAAAGTCTGTGGAAAAAGCCCGGAATATCGAGCTTGAATGGAACGGCGAAGCCTACACTGCTACACTGACCGATACCAACGGTGTGCTCTCCGATTATGTGTTCTCTGCAAACGCTTCGGGCATCCGTTTTTCCGTCAGCGGGAATATGCTGACCATCACGGCGGACGATGCGCCGAGCGATACTGTCACCATTACGGCCGAAAAGAAAAATTCGCAGCGGCGCGGTGTCATCACTTGGACAGACGGTGTGTACGGCCCGAACGGAAAGCTGCAAGATACCATCACCTATGCGCAGACGGTGAACGATCCCGTAAAGGGCTATCTGAACATCAAGGTCAGCTACGGCGGCACCAAGATCGTCAAAACCAGCGAGGACGGCAAGGTCGAGGGTATTTCCTTTACGATCACCGGCAATGGCGTGAACAAGACTGTTACAACGGGCACGGGCGGTGTCATTCAGATCGATAACCTTGCCCCCGGCGTTTACACCGTCACCGAGCAGAGCTACGACAAATACGAGCCGCAGGAAGTGCGCCGTGTCACCGTCGTCAGCGGGCAGGTGGCAACGGTCAATTTCAATAATACCTTGAAGCGCGGCACCCTCATCGTGACCAAGACTTCCGAGGACGGCTTGAACGAGGGCGTGAAATTCCACCTTTACGGCACTTCACTTTCGGGGCTTGCGGTGGACGAATACGCCGTGACCGACAGCGCAGGCAAAGCCATATTTTCCGATGTGCTGATCGGCACGGGCTACACGCTGGAGGAAGTCGATACGGCGATCCGCTATGTCATCCCCGAAAAGCAGACGGCGGCGGTGGAATGGAACACCGTCACGAACAAGAGCTTTACGAACATTCTGAAAAGGTGGAATGTCACCGTCACCAAGAGCGATGCCGAAGCGGGTCTGCCGCAGGGCGACGCCACCCTTGCCGGTGCCGTCTACGGCATCTATAAGGGTGACCAGCTTGTGGACACCTACACCACGGATGCCAACGGACAGTTCACCACGAAATACTATGTCTGCGGCGACGACTGGACCATCCGTGAGATCACGCCCTCCGAGGGCTATCTGTTGGACAGCACCGTTTATCCCATCGGCGCAGAGGCGAAGAACTACACCGTGGAATACAACACCACGGCAAATGATGTGACCGAGCAGGTCATCAAGGGCAAAATCGCCATCATCAAGCACGCCGACGACGGCGACACTCAGCTTGAAACGCCGGAGGCCGGAGCGGAGTTTGCGGTTTTCCTGAAATCCGCAGGCTCTTATGACAGCGCCAAGGCATCCGAGCGTGACTACCTGATCTGCGACGAAAACGGCTATGCGGTCACAAAAGACCTGCCCTACGGCATCTACACGGTGCATCAGGCCAAGGGCTGGGACGGCCGTAAGCTGCTTGCCGATTTTGATGTGTATATCTCCAAGGACGGGCAGACCTATCGCTACCTTGCAAACAACCGCAATTTTGAGAGCTATATCAAGATCGTCAAGGCGGATGCCGAAACGGGCAAGGTCATTCCGCTGGCAGGCGCAGGCTTCCGACTCTACCGTCCGGACGGGTCGCTTATCACGCAGACTTTCACCTATCCCGAAGTCACCACCATCGACACCTTTTATACCAACAGCGACGGCTATCTCATTACGCCTGAAAAGCTGGAATATGGCACGGGCTATTCGCTGGTGGAGGTTTCCGCTCCCTACGGCTACACGCTGAACAGCGAGCCGGTCTATTTCGATGTGACCGCCGACAACGCCACGGAGGAAAACGCCGTTATAGTGGTCGAGGTCATAAAGCCGAACATGGCGCAAAAGGGCGTGATCCGGATCAGCAAGAGCGGCGAGGTATTTTCTTCCGTCACCGAGGCGGACGGCACCTATCAGCCGGTGTTTGCGGTCAAGGGGCTTGAGGGTGCAGTCTATGAGATCACCGCTGCCGAGGACATCATCACGCCGGACGGCACGCTCCGTTATACGGACGGGGAGGTCGTCGATACTGTGACCACCGACGAAACGAGACTTGCCGAAAGCAAGCCCCTGTATCTCGGCAAATACGAGGTCAGGGAGATCACCGCACCTACCGGCTATGTGCGGAACACCGAAGTCCACACGGCAGAGCTTGTCTATGCCGGGCAGGAGGTCGAGATCACCGAAACCGCCGCCGACTTCTGCAACGAGCGGCAGAAAGCCGCCGTTTCTCTGGATAAAGTCTTGGAGCAGGATGAGCGTTTCGGCATCGGCACGAGCGGTGAGCTTTCCGCCGTGACCTTTGGGCTGTTTGCCACCGAGAAATTGGTCGCCGCTGACGGCAGCATCATTCCCACCGACGGCCTGCTGGAGATCGTGTCGGTAGATGAAAACGGTCATGCCGTCTGCAAGACCGACCTGCCGTTTGGCAGCTACTATCTCAAAGAGCTTTTCACAGACGGACACTATATCCTCTCCGACGAAAAATGCCCCATCGCATTTGAATATGCCGGGCAGGATACGGCGCTGGTGGAAATCAAGGCAAACGGCGGCGCACCCATCGAAAACAAGCTGCTCTACGGAGAGATCCGCGGGCTGAAAAAGGACGAGGATGGCAGCGGTCTTGCCGGTGCGCTGATCAGGCTGTTCCGTGCGGACTGCACCGAGTTTACGGCCGAAAACGCCATCCTGACTGCCACCTCTGCCGAGGACGGCAGTTTTTCTTTTGCCCGTGTGCCTTATGGCAACTGGATCGTGCGGGAGATCGAAGCCCCGACCGGCTTTGTGCTGTCGGAGAAAACCTACCCCGTAACCGTCGATGCGGACGGTGCGGTGATTGAGGTGGAGATCGAAAACACCCGCATCCGTGGCACGGTGCAGCTCACCAAGCTTGACCGGGACTATCCCGACAACAAGCTGACGGGTGCGGAGTTTACCGTTTACCGTGACAGCAACGGCAACAAGGAACTGGATGCGGACGATGAACTGGTCGGCACGCTGACTGAATCCGGCATCGGCGTTTATGAACTGTCCGACTTGCTCTACGGCTGCTATTTTGTCAAGGAAACGAAAGCACCGGATGGCTTCTATCTGGATGAAAACGCCTATTATTTCGAAATCACCGAGGACGGCACGACCGTGACCGTGGAAAACGAGGCCGGAAAGGGCTTTATCAATGCGCCGCAGATCGGCTCTCTGAAAATCATCAAGACTTCCTCGGATGGCAAGGTCGAGGGCTTCTCGTTCCGTGTCACCGGTCCAAACGGATATGTCGGCGTATTCACCACGGACAAAAACGGCGAGATCAACATTGATGATCTCCGCATCGGGGAGTATGTGGTGTCCGAGGTGTCGGACGGTGCATCTTCCGCCTATGTGCTGCCCGCCGACAAGACGGCATCCGTATTTGAAGGTGCGGTTACAAAGGTGGAGATGCACAACGAGCTCCGTGACACGCCGAAAACCGGGGATGACAGCAACCCCGCCCTGTGGCTTGCCCTGCTCGGCATTTCCGCTGCGGGCGCTGCTGCGCTGGGCGTGGTCGGATTCAGAAAACGCAGAAAGGAGGACGCGGAGTAATGGAGTTGAAAACCATTCTTGCAATCGGACTGGTCGTATTTATCGTCGGCGCTTTGATCTTCCTGAAGGTCAGAGCCAAGAAAAAGTGAGCCTTGGGGCAGCGGTTTCTGCTGCCCCTTTTACATATCCCCAAAAACAAAAAGGAGGCAAAAATCATGGTTCATTTCTTTGATTCGGACATAGCGAAAAAATACGGAGTCAATGCGGCGGTGCTGGCCTGCTTCCTTTGGGATTGTATCGAGCAGAAAAGCACCGAATCGCCGCAGCTCCACGGGGGCAAGGTCTGGATGCGGTGTTCGGTGCAGATGATGACGGGATTCTTTCCGTTTCTGTCCTATGACGAGATCCGCTACGCCCTGAAACGGCTGGTCAAAGGGCGGGTTCTCACCAAAGGACGGTTCAACGAAAGCCGTTTTGACCGCACGAACTGGTACGCCTTTACCGAGTTCGGACAATTTCTGATGACGGAAAGCGAGGGACGGACGCAATGAAGGACGGCAGACACATCATTTGGAGCAACGACATTGACTACGACGACTGGCGGGAGGACTTGGAGGAGCAGTACCCCGACCTCACCGAAGCCGAGCGCATGGAGCTAATGTATGAGTTGAACGGCGACTATCTGGATGACGAGCGCTCCAATCTGGACATTCAGCTCTCCCGTCCCATTCTCGTTGTCGGTGATCTGGGGCTTTGGAACGGCCGTCGCATGGGGTATAAGGAGATTCCGAGCGGCAATATCCGGGACTGCCTTTACAACGAACGGGACATAGATTACAGCACTTGGTATGTGGATAAAAACGGCGACTTCCGCTGTGACGCCATCCATCACGACGGCACGAACCATTACCTCTACCGTGCCTATAAGGACGGCGTGAGCGACACGCAGATCGAGAATCTGAAAGAAAAAATCTACCGGGGCATTGCCACCCGTGCGGACATTACAAGAGTGACCCGCAGGCTGGGCGACGAGATCGCCCATGTTTACGGCTTTCTCATTCCCCGCAGGCAGGCACCGGTACAGGAGCGATAACGGAGGCAAACGATCATGATGAATATAGCAGATACAAGGGACTGTGCCTTTGAAGCCTTTGTTACCAACCTCGGCAAATACAACGAGGGCTGTTTGGTGGGCGAATGGGTCAAGTTCCCCGTGACAAATGAAGAAATGCAGGTGGTTTTCCGGCGCATCGGCATCGGCCGCCGCTATGAAGAATGGTTCATCACCGATTACGACTGCCCGGACACGGCCATCGGCAAGGTGCTGGGCGAATACGAAAGCCTGAGCGAGCTGAATTATCTTGCCGGGCAGATCATGGAGATGCGGGAGAGCAGCGAGTTCTGGCAGGCGGTTTTGGACTTGGGCGAGAACACCGGCAGTGTGCAGGAGCTGATCAACCTGACCGAGAACCTGGACTGCTTTGATTACCTGTCCGGCGTGCGGAATGACTACGATCTCGGCTATTACTGGATCGAGGAAAGCGGCTGCTATGACACAAGCAGCCTCGGCGCACTGGCAAACTATATCGACTATGAGAGCTTCGGACGGGATATTCGGTATGAAGAAGGCGGCGTGTTCGGAGATAACGGATATGTGCGGTCAAACGGCAGCCGCTTTGTGGACATCTACGACGGCGACATTGAGAACATCCCCGAAGAATATCGGATCAGTTCACCCGCCGTTCCCGTCCGCTCCGCAGTCACACGGCAGACGGAACAGTCCGAACGATAAAATTTGCACCTTTGATATTGCCTTACGGTTTGGGTATAGTATAATAAAAACGATAAGGAAGTGGACACCGTGAGCGACAGCTATTTTGACCTGCCATCCCGCATAGAGGACGCCTTTGCGGAGATCGACAGCGATATTGTGATGGATCTGCTGAATACCGACGAGGACTACGCCGCGCTTTCCGACCGCATGGATAAGCTGAAAACGCAGTACCCCGTCATTGACAAAATGAACGAGGACAGCGGCGAGATCCGCATGACCGCAGAGGAGCATCGGGCGTATGTGGACTATCTGAACCTTGCCCGCCAAATGGAGGACATGGAGCGGCAGCACATCTACTTCCGCGGACATACCGATGCCGTGGCCTACCTCAAAAAAATCAAAGCGATCTGACGCAGACGGCACGGAAACCCCGTGCCGTTTTCTCATATTACTGCCTATTCGGATGCTCTATCTGCATATATTTCCAAGAAGTATATGCAGATAATTCGGATGGCAGCTTGTTTTTCTGCACATAATATGCTATAATTATGTGCAGAAAGGCTGGTGCTGTATGAGAAAATTCGATTACTCTTTTTTGAATAACGGTTTGCTGCCAGCAAACCTTGTGAACCTCACTTCCAATATTGCGGCGCTCAAAACGATGGCAGGCGTGCGCAAGGACGAATACACGCAGATCTTCACGGAGCTGGAAGCCGTCGCAAAGGTGCAGTCCATCAAAAGTTCCAACGCCATCGAGGGCATTGTGACCAGCGACGAGCGTATCGCCGCCATTGTCAATCAGAACAGCGCCCCGCTGAACCACAACGAGGCGGAGATCGCCGGGTACAGAGATGCGCTGAATGAGATCCACTTAGGCTACGAACACATTGACTTCCGGCAGAGCGATATTCTGCGGCTGCACGAAATGATGATGAGCTTTGCGGGCTATGAGTACGGCGGGCAGTACAAGACGGACGACAATGTGATTTTGGAGATCGATGCGGACGGAAACCGCCGTGTCCGCTTCCGTCCTACGCCTGCGAGCGAAACACCGAAAGCAATGGAGCAGTTGGAGCTTGCCTATCTGGATGCCCGAAGCGATGCGAATATCAATCAGCTTCTTTTGATTCCATGTGTGATTCTGGACTTCCTCTGCATCCATCCGTTCCGGGACGGCAACGGCAGAATGTCCCGTCTGCTCTCTTTACTGCTGTTATACAAAAACGGTTTTGATGCCGGTAAATATGTGTCCTTTGAGGAGCAGATCAACAACTACAAGGCATATTATTACGAGGCCCTGCGGCAGTCCTCGGCAGGATGGGAAACGAATGAGAACTCCTATTTCCCCTTTATCGAGAATTTCCTGTCCACCCTTTATATGTGCTATAAGGAACTGGACAAGCGGTTTGCGGTGGTACACGGCAAGAAGATTACGAAGAAGGCCCGTGTGGAGGCAACCGTCCTGAACAGCCTGACGCCGCTATCCAAAGCCGAGATTTGCAAAATCCTCCCCGATGTCAGCCCCACAACCGTTGAAGCCGTCCTCGGCGCAATGGTCAAGACCGGCTCCATAAAGCGGATCGGTGCAGGACGGACGACGAGATATATCAAATGTTGAGGTGAATCAAATGGAATGGGTACAAGTTGTTATTGGTATTCTTGAAATCGTTGCAATTATTATCCTTGGATTGTTTCTAAAAAATTATTTCCCCTCTTACATGGATGAAAAGGGAAAGAACCTTGCGACAAAAGAAGATATAGCAGAGATTACGAGAAAAACCGAAGTTGTCCAACAAGAGTTCCGAGAAAACTTTGAACGATTTTCTTCTGACATCCGGTTTAAGTACGACTTTTATTATAGACAGTACACGGAATTATATTGTAAATTATATGCGATTGTTATTCAGTCAGAGTATGTGCGGCGATTTATGAAACTTCAAACTGGCAAGGAAACTTCGTTCGATGAAGCACCGTTCTTAGAGATTTCACCAACACGCAGAATAACTAATACATTGAAATTTGAAAATGGGGCAGCATCTAAGGTGTCCACAGAAACAGAAGAAATTATTACCCCGATTTCACAGTTCAACAAAAAACAGCTTTGCGATTATATTATTGAAAATGGCGCTTATTCTTCACAGAAACTCTTGAAAATTGCCATGTCATATCGTTTTGCATATAATTACTATTCAGGCAATCCCGAAACAAAGAACAGCGAGTGCCAAAAAATAGCGGATGATGAAGAGTTTAGACTTATACGAGAGATGATCTGCTGCATCGTTTCAGAATATAATTACTATCGTAAAGCATTAAATATGAACTACGACGAGAACGAATTAAACACAGGCATCCCACAATTATAAAAAGTATGAGTAACTGCATAGCCGAGAGGTTTTCATTTTGAAAGCCCCTCGGCTATTTTTATGTCAGAACGGAGGTGAAACATATGCCATATATCCCGCCGGAGGTGGTGGCGCGGGCGCGCGAGGTGGACTTGCTGACCTATCTGCGGACTTATGAACCGCAGGAGCTGGTGCATTTCGGGGGCAGCACCTACTGCACCCGTGAGCACGACAGTCTGAAAATCTCCAACGGCAAATGGTGCTGGTTTTCCCGTGGAATCGGCGGCTATTCTGCGCTGGACTATCTCATCAAGGTCAAAGAGATGCCATTTACGCAGGCGGTCGAAACCATCATGGGGAATCTGTCAGCGGCACCGCCCGCCTTTGCCCCGGCTCCGAAAGTGCCGAAAGAAAAGGTACTTCTTTTGCCGCAGGTCAACTGCAGCGCCACCCATGCCGTTGAATACCTGCACCGCAGAGGGATCGATTATGAGCTGATCGACTTCTGCATCCAGACTGGCCGCCTTTACGAGAGCTATCCCTATCACAATGTAGTGTTTGTCGGCATGGATGCGGACGGAAAGCCCCGCTATGCTAATCAGCGAGGGATCGGCTCGGACTTCATCGGGGATGCCAACGGCAGCGACAAGCACTATTCCTTTGGAATCCCTGCGGCGACCGCAAGCGATATGCTCCACCTGTTTGAGTCGGCGGTGGATCTGCTGTCCTACGGGACGCTGCAAAAGCTGGACGGCAAGGACTGGCGCGGCGAAAATCTGCTCTCCCTCGCCGGGGTCTACAAGCCAAGGGCGAAAATCGAGGAAAGCAGTCTGCCCGCTGCGCTGGTGCGGTATCTTGCCGAGCATCCACATATCCGCCGTGTGGTGCTGCGGCTCGACAACGACGCCACGGGACGGATCGCCGCCGAAACCATCAAGACCCTGCTGCCGAGAAAGTATGCGGTCACGGTGGACATTCAGCCGCCACCGCAGGGCAAGGACTACAACGACTGCCTATGTATGCGGCTGGGATTGCCCATCACTAAGCGCAGAGAAAGGAGCAAAGAACGGTGAGCGACTATATGAGTCCGGGACGGCGCATCCGGCACTATCGTATGCAGAGAGGTATGACGCAAAAAACGCTGGGCATCGCCGCAGGCTTTTCGCCCGAAACCGCCGACATCCGCATTGCTCAGTATGAATCCGGCGCAAGGATGCCGAAACACGATTTGCTCTGTACGCTGGCGGAGGCGTTGGGTGTTTCGCCCTCGGCGCTGGACATTCCCCGTATCAAGAGCCGTTAGGTGCTGAACCAACTGCTGCTTGCGCTGGAGGAAGAATATGCTCTGAAGGTCACGATTACGGAAAACAACGGAAGGAGCAAAACCGATGAAAACCTATATGGTTACGATCACCGAAACAATGCAAAAGACGGTCGAGGTTGAAGCCAACTCCCGTGAGGAAGCTGAGAGAATGGTTGAGCAAAGGTGGAACGACAGCGAATATGCTCCCGGTCATCTTGTTAGGGTGGATTTTTCTGCAAGAGCCACTGAGCGCAGCCGTGACCATGAACGATGAAAGGAGTTTTCTATTATGAGTGAAGAAAAGAAAATCAAAGTAGTTCTGCTGGAGCCGGGCAAGCTCGCCCGCACAGCCGAGATTGATGCGTCACTTGCCGGGATGCAGAAAGTGGTGGGCGGTCTGATCGAGCCGTTTTATCCCTTTGAGGAACAGGTCTGCATTGTCTGCAATGAGGAAAGCAAGATCAACGGAATGCGCCCGAACCGCAGCGTGAAGAATGACGACGGCGTGATGGTGGATTTCATCTTCGGCCCCGCTTTCATCTGCGACTGCCGGGGTGAAAATCTGGACAGTCTTTCCGATGAGCAGATCGACCGCTACGGCAAGATGTTCCGCTATCCCGAACACCTTGCGAGGGTAAACGACACACTGCTCGGCATCCCGTACCGCCCGCAACCGGAACGGGAGCGGTGATGTTATTTCGGTCGGTGGCAAAATGTTCGGCCTATGGGACGAACGCTATGCACTGTACCAGCAAGCATCGCCGTTGTGATACCACAACGGCACTTGTCAGGGGTAGCCCCTGAAACCCTTTCGTCCCCATCTGACTGGCGGACGATATTTTTATACCCGAAAGGAGGTCACAGCCGGTGAACGAACCCATGACCTTTTTGGACTTTTTCAGCGGTGTCGGCGGTTTCCGCAAGGGCTTTGAGCTTTGCGGCATGATCTGCAAAGGTCACTGCGAGATCGACAAATTCGCAGACCGCAGCTACCGCGCGATCCACGATGTAAAGGAGGATGAATGGTATGGCGAGGACATCACCAAAACCGAGTCCGCCGATCTGCCGAGGGTCAACCTCTGGGCAGGCGGATTCCCGTGTCAGGACATTTCTGTATCTGGCCGGCAGCGAGGGCTTGCAGGCAAGCGAAGCTCTCTCTTTTTTGAAATCGTTAGACTCCTCAAAGGCACGCCTGCCGAGGATCGACCCGAATGGCTTGTCCTTGAAAATGTTAAAAATTTGCTCTCCGTTAATCGAGGATGGGACTTTGCGACCGTTCTCCATTCGTTGGCCGAAATCGGCTATCATATCGAATACGGACTGCTTAATTCACGCTTCCACGGCGTTCCGCAAAACCGGGAACGCATCTACCTTGTCGCTTATCGACATTTTAGAGCCGAGGGTGGACGAAAAATATTTCCTGTCACCGCAGGCGACGGCAAGGCTCTTATACAACTGATCGGCGGCACGCAGGGTAAGCGGGTCTATGATCCTGCGGGCGTGAGCTGTACGCTGATGAGCGAGGGCGGCGGCTTTGCCGGACGCACGGGGATGTACTTCATCGACCTGTGCAAAGGCGAACCGAGGCTGACCGAGCACGCCCGCTGCATCATAGCAAGGTATGACAGCGGCATTACCAATCACAGCGGCGACAAAAGCGGCGTTCTCTGCATGAGCGGCGAGTGCCCGGACCGCACCGAAGAAACGGCACTCATTCAGCTAAAGCGTGGCGATCCGAAAATTTTGGAGCAGGATCACACCAAATGCCTGATCGCAGGCTATGACAAGATCGGGGTCAGCAACCGGGGCGAAAGCTCCGGCATTTTTTATGGCTGCCGTGCCGTCCTCACCCCTGACCGGGAAAACAAGCGGCAAAACGGACGGCGCTTCAAGGCGTGCGGCGAACCGGCTTTCTGCCTGAATACGCAGGACAAGCACGGCGTTTATCTCTGCGCCTGCGATTCCTGCGAGTTTGCTCTGCCCGTCAAGCGAGCAAAAGAGGCAAATCAGAGCAAACCTGAAAACGGCTCCGCACTTCCGCTCGGCTGCGGGCGCATCCGCAAGCTGACGCCCCGTGAGTGCTGGCGGCTGCAAGGATTTTCGGACGATATGTTTGACCGGGCCGCCGCCGTCAATTCCGATGCCCAGCTTTACAAGCAGGCTGGCAACGGCGTGACGATCCCCGTCGTGTATGCGGTCGGCAAGCGGATCGCCGAAATACAAAACGAATTAGATAAGGAGAGCCTATGAGAAAACGCAATGTTCACATTCAATTCTGGCTGGATAAAAAGGAAGCTGAGGCGTTTCAGAAGAAGGTCAAGAAAAGCGGACTTTCCCGTGAAGCGTATCTCCGGCACTTGGTAAACGGCCTTGAACCGCAGGACGCACCGTCGCCCGACTATTACGCCATGATGCGGGAACTGCATGGGATCGGCAACAACCTCAATCAGATCGCCGCAAAAGCCCATACCCTGAACGCACTGGATGTGCAGCGGTACGACGAGAACTGCCGCAAGCTGGACGAGGCCATCAAGACGATCACCGCAGCGGTCATTCTGCCCCGTCCGATGAAGTGACGCTTATGGCGACGACATCAATTTGGCGGGTAAAAGGCTGGCTCGGCAAGGTGGTGATCTATGCGGAAAATCCCGAAAAGACGGCAAATCCCAAATTCTACGCCGACCGGGAACTGAACGAGCAGGACGGGCAGCAGCTTTCCGATGTGATCCGCTATGCCATAAATTCGGAGAAAACGCAGGAAATGGGCAGCGAGGACGGCGCACCGCTCCACCGCTTTGTGTCGGGCATCAACTGCTCTCCCGCCACCGCCCGTGACGAGATGCTGGCGGTGAAGAAACGGTTCGGCAAGGAGGACGGCACGGTGGCCTATCACGGTTATCAGTCCTTTGCTCCCGGCGAGGCCACGCCAGAACTGGCGCATGAGATCGGCGTAAAGCTGGCGACCCGGTTATGGGGCGACCGCTATCAGGTGATCGTCGCCACCCACCTTGACAAAGAAAATCATCTGCACAATCACTTTGTCGTCAACACCGTATCCTTTGCGGACGGCATCAAATACCACCGCACCCGAAAGGACTACCACGAGATGCAGACGGTTTCCGATGAGCTTTGCCGGGAATACGGACTGTCGGTGATCGAGCAACCGCAGCAAGGCCGGGGCAAGCAATACGGCGAATGGCGTGCCGAGCAGGAACAGCGTCCCACTTGGCGTGGGCTGATCCGTGCAGACATTGACGAGGCGATACGGCAAGCCATGACCGAGCGGCAGTTTTTTGACGCTTTGCGGAAAAAGGGCTATGCGGTGAAGGTCGGCAAAGATATTTCGGTCAGGCCGCCGGGCAAGGAGCGGTTTGTGCGCCTGATGCGTAATTTCGGTGAGGACTACTCACTGGACAGCATCCGCAGACGCATTTTATCCCAGAGCCGCCCCGAACGGAAAAAGCCCGAACAAAAGCCGGAGATCCTGCGGGTCAGACTGATCGGCAATCTGAAAGCCGCCCGAAAACTGACCGGCTTTCGGGCGCTGTATGTTCACTACTGCTATCTGCTGGGCATCTTCCCGAAGAACCGCCCGCAGCAAAGCAGAAAACGGCTGCACTTTCTCTTGCGGGAGGATCTGTTGAAGCTGGACGCCATCACCGCCGAAACAAGGCTGCTTATAGGACATCGGATCGATACCGCCGAGCAGCTTTTTTGCTACCGGGATAAGGTAAGCGAAAAAATCACCGCTCTGACCGAGAAGCGCAAACAGCTTTATAAAGCACAGCGGACGGCAGCGGTGAAGTCTGACCCTGAAAAGACGGCGGAGGTCAAAGCGCAGATCACCGCACTTTCCAAAGAACTTGCCGCACTGCGGAAGGAGGTGGTTCTATGTAACAGCATTGCTGAGCGTTCCGGCGTAATCCAAGAGAAAATCAAAGCCGTCCGTGAGGACGAGCAACCCGAAAGAAAGGAGAAAACCGACCATGTACAATTCCGGTGACGCAGCGGAGCAAGTCGTGCGGATCAGCTTGGAGGGTACGGAAGTTGCCTTGAAGCTGACCGGCTCGGCGGCAAAGAATATCGCCGCCATGCTCTACGCTGTCTGGAAAAACCGAGATAAGAACAAAACCAAAGGCCACCAGCGGCTCTCTGCCATGCTCAAAAGCGGCAAGGAGCTGAAAGTGTTCACCGTCAGCGAAGAGCATCTGAAGCAGTTTGCGACCGAGGCCAAGCGGTACGGCGTTGTCTACTGTGCCCTGCGGGGCAAAGAGCGCTCTGCTGACGGTATGGTAGACATTATGGTGCGTGCCGAGGATGCGTCCAAGATCAACCGCATCGTAGAGCGGTTCAAGCTGGCGACGGTCGATACCGTTTCCATCAAGCGGGACATTGAACAGTCCAAGGCGGACAAAACCGCCTCGTCTGCCCCTGAGCAGGAGAAGCCCGACAAGGCGGCGGATGACCGCCTGCTGGATGACCTGCTGGGCGCACCCGTTCAAAAGGAGGAACACGCATCCCCAAACCCTGCGGCGGCAAAGACGGAGAAATCCCGTCCGTCCGCGCCTACCTCCGAGAAGCAAAGCAGAACCGCCGAGGGTACTGCTAAATCTCCCGAAGAACGCCCCTCTGTCCGTGAGGAATTACGGGAAATCCGGGAGAGCAGGCAGAAAGAGGCGGCAGAGCCGGGCATTTCCGAACCCACCCCGGCAAAAGAACCGAAAAAGCAGCAGACCACCACCCACAAGCAGCCTTCCCGAAAGAAACCGAAGAAAGCAAAGGAGCGATAACCGATGAGCAATTTTGACGATATTTTTGAATCTGCCCCGCAGACCGACGAATTTGACAAGGAGGCGTGGGCGGCAAAGAAAAAGGCGGAGCGTGACGAGGTTTACGCTCTTGCCGATGCCACCGCCGAGGCGGTTTGTGCAGACGGCGGCAAGTTCCGTGACTATCTGGATGTGCAGGCGGCTTTCCGCAACTACTCTGCCACCAACGCCCTGCTGATCCTTGCCACGAAGCCGGATGCCCGCAGACTGGGCGATAAAGATTTCTGGCGGGATCAGGGTGTGTATATCAAGCGGCAGGAGTTTAGCCGTCCCATCAAGATCGTCGAGTCCAACGGCGAATACACCCGTGATGATGGCAGCATCGGCGTGTCCTACAACATCAAGCGGGTCTATGACATTTCACAGACTACCGCCCGAACGAGAGCACCGCAGGCGGTTTCTCATGACGCACGGGCGCTGCTGAATGCTCTGATCTACAAGCGCCCTGCGCCGGTGCAGTCTGTGGACGAGCTGCCGAACGGCATGGATGCCGTGTATGACCGTGAGCAGAACGCCGTTTTTGTCCGCCGTGGGCTGTCGGCAAACGATCTGTTCTGCGGTCTGTCCAAAGCACTGGCGCAGGCGGAGCTTGCCCGGACCGGCGAGGAATACACCGAGGAAAATGCCGGGTTCAAGGCGCAGTGCGTTTCCTATATCCTCGATAAAGAGTTCGGCGTAGATGTGACCGGCTATGCCTTTGAAGCGCCTGCCGACTTCCTGCGTACCGATGACCCGCAGACGATCCGCACTGAACTGACCGACATCCGGGACACCGCCTATGACATTTCCTCAAGGATGATGCGGTCGCTGGAACAAAGCAAAGCGCCCCGCCAGAGTGAACAGGAGCGATAATGATGGGAAAACAGGAAAAACGGGTATTGACCCTTGACCGCTATGAGCACGGCGTTGTGGTCAATGCCCTCAATGAGATGCGGAACGATCTGCTGGAGGAAGAACGCCCCACCGACATTGTTGACGAGGTTCTTTTGAAGGTGATCGATGCCCCCGCAAAGAAGGTAAGGTGCCGAAGCGATGAAGAAAGAGAATAACCCTCTTATCCTCTGCCTGTTCGGTATTCTCCCCGTGGTGTGGCTGGGGCTGCTGATCGCCCCCGCCGCCCACGGCGGCCTGCCGGAGATTGTCGCCCGGTTTCCTGCGGTAATGAACGACCCGTTTCATATCGAGCTTTGCGGGGACAGCCTGAAAACTGTCATTGTTTTGCTCTGTGCCTACGGGCTTACGGTGGGTGTGATTCTATCTTCCCGCCGCAATTACCGTCGGGGCGAGGAACACGGTTCGGCCAAGTGGGGCTCTGCCCGAACCGTCAACCGAAAATACCGGGCAGCCGCACCAGAGGACAACAAGATCTTCACGCAGAATGTCCGTATGGGTCTGGACGGACGAAAACACCGCCGCAACCTCAACACGGTCGTTGTCGGCGGCAGCGGCGCAGGCAAAACGAGGTTTTACGCCAAACCGAATTTGTGTCAAGCCAACACGAGCTTTACCGTGCTGGACCCGAAGGGCGAGCTGCTGCGCAGCACGGGGCATCTGCTGCGGCTAAAGGGCTATGAGGTGCGGGTGCTGGATCTTCTAAACATGGAGAAAAGCCACTGCTACAACCCGTTTGTTTACCTGCGGGACGACAACGATGTGCAGCGGCTTGTGACCAATCTGTTCAAAAGCACCACGCCGAAAGGCAGCCAGTCCAACGATCCCTTTTGGGACACCGCCGCGTCTATGCTCCTGCTGGCGCTGATCTTCTATCTGAAATACGAAGCGCCACCCGACGAGCAGAACTTTCCAATGGTCATGGAAATGTTGCGTGCGGCGGATGTGCGGGAGGACTGCGACGAATACACCTCGCCGCTGGACGAGCTGTTTGAACGGCTGGAAATGCGGGAGCCCGACCATATTGCCGTGAAGTATTACAAGGACTACCACTCCGGCAGCGCCAAAACACTGAAATCCATTCAGATCACTTTGGCGGCAAGGTTAGAGAAATTCAATCTGTCCTCGTTGGCGGCGCTGACCGCTACGGATGAGCTGGATCTGCCGTCCCTCGGCGAAAAGAAAGTGGCGCTCTTTGCCCTGATCCCCGACAATGATACCAGCTTTAACTTTTTGGTCAGCATTTTGTACACGCAGCTTTTTCAGCAGCTATTCTATCTGGCCGACCACAAATACGGCGGCAGTCTGCCCGTTCCCGTTCACTTCCTAATGGACGAGTTCAGCAATGTCAGCCTGCCGGAGGATTTCTCCCAGATCCTTGCGGTCATGCGCTCCCGCAATGTGTATGTGTCCATCATTCTGCAAAATGTGGCGGCGCTCAAAGCGCTGTTTGAAAAGGAATGGGAGTCGATCCTCGGCAACTGCGACGAGTTCCTTTATCTCGGTGGCAACGAAACATCGACCCACAAGCTGATCTCGGAATCCTACCTCGGCAAATCCACCATCGACACCAACACCTACGGCAAATCATCCGGGCGAAACGGCAATTACAGCACGAACTATCAGATCAGCGGCAGAGAGCTTCTGACGCCGGACGAAGTGCGTATGCTGGACAACCGTTACGCCCTTTTGTTTATCCGTGGTGAGCGTCCAGTGATGGACGAGAAATACGACATTCTGAAACACCCGAACATTGCACTGACCGAGGACGGCGGCGCAGCACCTTATGAACACGGCGGGACGGAAAATGCCATTGCGACGCTCTCGTTTGCAGGCGCTGCCGCCGAAACCGTACCCGCACCCAATGAACCCATACCCGATTATGAGCTTCTTTCCGACGAGGATATAGAAGCTCTTTTTTAATTCAATTCAAGGAGGATAAACCCATGAAGAACACCCAAAAGACTGCAAACAAGCTGCCCATGCCCGGCAAGGTCAGAAAGGGCTTTCGCTTCTACTGCGCCGCTGTGCTGTCGGTTGCCCTTGTGCTCGGCTGCTCCGTCACGGCCTTTGCCGCCAATGACCCGATTGCCGTCGTGAACAACCTGAGCGATTTCATTTTCGGCCTGATCCGTGCGGTCGGACTGATCCTGCTCGGCTGGGGTATCGTGCAGGTGGGACTTTCGTTCCAGTCCCACGATCCCAGCCAGCGCAGCAACGGCTTTCTCACCCTTGCGGGCGGCATCGTCATCACCTTTGCCAAAGAGATCCTGAACCTGATCACGGGCTGAAAGGAGGCCGCAGATGGAAAAGTGCGAGTGCTATATCCACTCTCTGAAACAGGGAGAAACCCATGTGCTCGGTGAGGCGACGATCCTCAAACGCATCGGGGACAACGACTACCTTGCCGAATACAACGGCGTGAAGTGCCACGCCATATTCAATCCCTTTGCCGGGCGCTACTTTGTGGATGATGTGTACGGCGTGATCCGCAGCTCGCCCGACCGGGACAGCAGATAAATGATACGGCGCACGGGGCAGGTCACTTTGGCCTGCCCCTATTTGCCGGAAAGGAGGAAGCTGTGAAGAAATACAGCATTATTTACGCAGACCCGCCTTGGCGGTACAAAGTCTATTCTAAAAAGGGGCTTGGGCGCTCCGCCGAATCCCACTACCCGACAATGGAACTGGAAGATATACGGGCGCTGCCGGTCGGCACGCTTGCCGCTGATGACTGCGTATTGTTTCTATGGACAACGATCCCACTGCTGCACGACTGCTTTTCGGTCATGCGTGCATGGGGCTTTTCGTATAAGACGGTGGCTTTCGTATGGATCAAGCAGAACCGCAAGTCCGACAGCCTGTTTTGGGGCATGGGACACTGGACGAGAGCCAATGCAGAGTTCTGTATGCTTGCCACCAAAGGCCGCCCGAAACGCCGCTCGGCCGGGGTGCATCAAGTCATCCTCTCCCACATCGAGGAACACAGCAAAAAGCCGGACGAAGCAAGGCGGCGCATTGTCGAGCTGATGGGTGATCTGCCCCGCATTGAGCTGTTCGCCCGTCAAAAAACGGACGGCTGGGATGTTTGGGGCAACGAGGTCGCCTGCGATATTGCGCTGACGGGAGGTGAGCCGAATGTCGGATAACTGGATCGTACAGAATTTGGAGAATGCGCTGGAAACTTGGAATGAAAAGCTGGCGGAGATCTGGCAGCTCATTACGCAGTCGCCGGAGCAGTTCAAAGGCGGCACGATCTGGAATGTGATCGTCGGCATCCACGGTGCGGTGCAGGCCATCGGGCTTGCGCTGCTCGTTTTGTTCTTTGTGGTGGGCGTGATGAAAACCTGCGGCAGCTTTGCGGAACTGAAACGGCCGGAGCACGCTCTCAAAGTGTTTATCCGTTTCGCCCTTGCCAAGGCCGCCGTCACATACGGCTTGGAGCTGATGATCGCCCTATTCAACATCGTGCAGGGGCTGATCTCTACTATCATGAACGCCGCAGGCTTTGGGGTGGCGCAGGAAACTGTGCTGCCTGCCGAGATCGTGACCGCCGTAGAGGACTGCGGTTTTTTTGAAAGCATCCCATTGTGGGCAGTGACCTTGATCGGCGGGCTGTTTATCACGGTTTTGTCGTTTATCATGATCATGACCGTGTACGGCAGATTTTTCAAACTCTATCTCTACACGGCCATTGCACCGGTCCCGCTCTCGGCCTTTGCAGGCGAGCCGTCACAGAACATCGGCAAGAGCTTCATCAAAAGTTATGCCGCCGTTTGTTTAGAGGGTGCGATCATCGTACTGGCCTGCATCATCTTCTCTCTGTTTGCATCCAGTCCGCCCGTCGTCGATCCCGACGCTGCGGCGGTAACGCAGGTGTGGTCGTATGTGGGCGAGTTAGTTTTCAATATGCTGGTGCTCGTCGGCGCTGTCAAAATGGCCGACCGTGTTGTGCGTGAAATGATGGGACTGTAAAGGAGGACGAGATTTGGAAGTGAAAATCAATCGGGAGATCCGCAACTATACGGAATCCATGTTTTTCGGACTGTCCATGCGGCAGTTCGTTTTTTCTGTCTTGGCGATCCTTGTCGCCGTGGGACTGTACTTTCTGCTGAAGCCCCACTTCGGGACGGAAACCGTCAGTTGGATGTGTATTCTCGGCGCCGCACCCTTTGCGGCGCTGGGCTTTATCACTTACCACGGTATGACCGCTGAACAATTCCTCTGGGCGTGGCTGCGCTCGGAGCTGTTAGAGCCGAAAGAGCTTCGCTTTGAGGCATCGAACCTCTACTATGAAGCACTCAAAGACAAATTGGAGGAAGGAAAATCATGATCAAAACGCTGAAAAACCTGCTGAAACAGGACAAGGAGCGGTACACCGTACCCCGCAAGGTGCAGGATGTGATCCCCGTCCGCCGCATCTGGAAGGACGGTATTTTTCAGGTGGGCGGCCGCTTTTCCAAGACCTATCAGTTCACCGACATCAACTACCTTGTGGCAAGCCGTGAGGACAAGGAGCAGATGTTCCTTGCCTATTCGGAGCTGCTGAACAGTCTGGATTCCGGAGCGACGACGAAAATCACCATCAACAACCGCAGGCTGAACCGGGCGAATTTCGAGCAGTCGATCTTGATGCCCATGCGGGGCGACGCCTGCGATGTGTACCGCCGGGAATACAATCAAATGCTGCTGGACAAGGCCACCGGCGCCAACGGCATCATTCAGGAGAAATATATCACGGTGTCGGTCTGCAAAAAGGACATCGAAGAAGCCCGCACCTACTTTGCCCGGATCGGCGCTGACCTGATCGCCCATTTCGCCGCCCTCGGCTCCAAGTGTACCGAGCTGGACGCCGCCGAAAAGCTGCGGGTGCTCCATGATTTCTACCGTCAGGGCGAAGAAGCGGCGTTTCACTTTGACCCGCAGGATATGATGCGCAAGGGGCACAACTTTAAGGACTATATCTGCCCCGACTCGATGGAGAAAAGCAGCGACTGCCTGAAGCTGGGCGAAAAATACTGCAGGGTCTTGTTTTTGAAGGACTACGCTTCGTATATCAAAGACAGCATGGTCACGGAGCTGACCGATTTCAACCGAAATATGATGCTGTCGATCGATGTTGTGCCGATCCCCACCGACGAGGCCGTGCGGGAGGTGGAAAACCGTCTGCTCGGTATCGAAACCAATATCACCAACTGGCAGCGCAGGCAGAACGCCAACAACAATTTCTCCGCTGTCGTGCCCTATGATATGGAGCTCCAGCGCAAGGAAAGCAAGGAGTTTCTGGACGACCTGACCACGAGAGATCAGCGGATGATGCTTGCCGTTATTACGATGGTCATTACCGCCGACGACAAAAAGCAGCTCGACAGCGATACCGAAACGGTGCTTGCCGTGGCACGAAAGCATATGTGCCAGCTTGCCGTTCTGAAATTCCAGCAGTTCGACGGGCTGAACACCGTTCTTCCCATCGGCGCACGGAGGATCAATGCGTTCCGTACCCTCACCACTGAGAGCCTTGCGGTGTTTATGCCCTTTAAGGTGCAGGAGGTACAGGACAAGGGCGGCATTTATTTCGGAGAGAACGCCATCTCCCACAACCTCATCATGTGCAACAAAGCAAATCTTCTGAACCAGTCGGCGTTTCTGCTGGGCGTGCCCGGTTCGGGCAAATCGTTCAGCGCCAAGGAGCTGATCGCTTTTCTCATTCTCAATACCGCCGATGATGTGTTGATCTGCGATCCGGAAAACGAATTTGGTGCGCTGGCGGCGGCGCTGGGTAAGGAAACGGCGACCGTCATTCATATGGCGGCTGGCGGCAAAGACCGTTTGAACGCCATGTATATGGTGGACGGCTACGGCGAGAACAACCCCATCGTGGAGAAATCGCAGTTCATCATGTCCCTTGTGGAGCAGATCGATAAGGCCGGTGTCGGCCCGCAGCAAAAATCCATCATCGACCGCTGCACGGCGCTGGTGTATCAGGACGCCGAGCGGACGGGTAAGCCCGCTACGCTCTGTGACCTGCGAAACAAGCTGTTGGAACAGCCCGAAGAAAAGGCAAAAGAAATCGCCTTGTCGCTGGAGCTGTTCACCACCGGCTCACTGGATATTTTCGGCCACGAAAGCACCGTCGATCTCGACAAGCGCATCGTCGTATTCGATATTCACGGCCTTGGCGAGCAGTTGAAGCCGACGGGACTGCTGGTGATCACCGACACCATCCTCAACCGTGTCACTCTCAACTGGAAGAAGGGCAAGCGCACCCACATCTTCATCGACGAATTTCATGTCGTTTTTGAAAATGAGCAGAGCGGCATTTTCTTCAATTCCGCATGGCGGCAGTTCCGTAAGCGCAACGGCTATCCCACCGCCATCACGCAGAATGTGGAATACCTGCTGGATTCCGTGCAGGCAAGCACGATGCTCTCCAACTCCGAGTTTGTGGTCATGCTCAATCAGGCGTTTTCCGACCGCGCCAAGCTCTCAAAACTCCTGAACATCTCTGACGAACAGATGAGCTATGTCACCAACGCCGATGCGGGCTGCGGGCTGATCAAGTACGGCTCGGCGCTGGTGCCGTTTATCAACCGTTTCCCCAAAGATACCGAGCTTTACCGCTTGATGACGACGCGCCCCGGCGAGGGTGTGTTCGGCAGCGGAAACGCATCTTAAAGGAGGCCATATATGAAAAGCAAATATCTGATGATCGGGGCGGCCGTATGTGCCGCCCTTTTCCTTTTCTCCGGCATCATGCTCTGTCGGCAGTATGCAGACGAAAAACAGAGCACCGAAGCCTTTGAACAGGTCGCCGCACTGGTGGAAACCGAATCGGCACCCGCCGATACACCGCAGGAAACCGAGCCGCTGTCGGAACTGGCGGCATTTGAAAAGTACCGGGCGGTGCAGGAGCAGAACAGCGACTTTGTGGGCTGGCTCTCCATTCCCGGCACGAACATCGACTATCCCGTGATGCAGACCGTGAACGAGCCGAATTTCTATCTGAAACGGGGCTTTGACAAGCAGTACAGCGATTACGGCGTGCCCTATGTGCAGGAAAACTGCGATCTTGCGCTGTCCGACAACTGCGTGATCTACGGCCACCACATGAACAACGGAACGATGTTTGCCGATCTCTGCAAATATGAAAGTGAGGACTTTTATCAGGAGCACAAGACCATTCGCTTCGATACGCTGTCCGGCTTTGGTGAATATGAGATCGTGGCGGTGTTCAAGACCGTTGCCTATTCCGAGCAGGGCTTCAAGTATTACCACTTCACCCGTGCGGAGTCGGCGGAGGACTTTGACGCCTATATCACTCAATGCAAGGCGCTTTCTCTTTACGACACCGGCGTTACGGCAGAATACGACGACAAGCTGATCACGCTCTCCACCTGCGAATACAGTCGCAAAAACGGGCGCATGGTCGTTGTCGCCAAGCGGATCGCCGCACCCTCTGCGGAGGTAGGCAGCGATGAAGCCTGAAAAATATGTGGTGTCGCTTTCGGGCGGCAAAGATTCTACGGCGATGCTCCTGCGCCTACTGGAAGAAAAACGGCCTGTTGATCTGATCCTCTTTTGCGATACGGGGTTAGAATTTCCGCAGATGTACGAGCATCTTGCCCATTTGGAGGCGTATATCGGCAGACCCATTATCCGGCTGAAAGCGGAGCACGATTTTGAATACTACTTTCTGCACTACACGCCGAAACGGAAAAATCCCGCCTTGGAGCAGTACAGCGGCATGAGCTGGGCAGGCCCACGCAACCGCTGGTGTACGGGCATCCTCAAAACCCGTGTGGTGGATGCCTACCTGAAAGAGCTGCGGAAAGATTACACGGTTATTGAATATGTCGGTATTGCAGCCGACGAGCCGAAGCGGATCAAGGACAAAACCTATCCTCTCGCAGAATGGGGTATGACCGAAAAGGACTGTCTGGCCTACTGCTATGAACAGGGCTTTGATTGGGGCGGTCTGTATGAGATCTTTCACCGGGTTTCCTGCTGGTGCTGCCCTCTGCAAAGTCTGGACGAGCTGCGAAAGCTGCACCGGTATTTCCCAGACCTCTGGCGGCAGCTCGAAACTTGGGACGATGCCACTTGGCGCACCTTTATTAAGGGGTATTCCGCCCGTGATCTTGCTGCCCGTTTCGACTTTGAAGAACAGTGGCAAAAAGCCGGTGGAAATATCCGCAGCCGTGCGTTTTATGCGGCGATGCGGGAAGAGATCCAGCGGCGCAGAACGGAGGTGAAACCATGCCCGACATCAAGACGAGAGATGTGGTCAAGGGAACGGTAAAGGTGATCGACAAATCGGCGGTAGCTGCCGAGCGGATGAAGGATGCCTATGTCCGCACCAAGGACAAGGCGGAGCACGGTGTTTTTGCGGCGGAATCCTCTCCCGAAGAATATGCCGCCGACCGCACTTTGACCGGGACGGAAACGGCGGCGCACGAAGCCGCCCACGGGCTGGATAAGGCCGGCCGCAAGGGCGTAAAAACCACCAAGGAGAATATCTCCAAGGCAAAGGACTATTTTCAGCGGAGAAAGGCAGACCTGCCGAAAAAGCAGACGAAGGACGCCATGCGGCGAGTGCGCCGCTCTGCCGATACTACGCAAAAGGCGATCAAGACGGTAGACCGCAGCGGCAAAACCATCAAGCAGACGGCAAAATCCACGGGCAAGGCGGCGGTCAAGACCACGCAGAAAAGCATCAAAACCGCCGAGCAGACCTCCCGGACGGCCATAAAAACGACGCAGGCTGCGGCAAAGACGGCGCAGAAAACCGCGCAGGCCACGGCAAAAGCCGCTAAAACTGCGGCGCAGACTGCCCGTGCAGCGGCAAAGGCAACTGCGGCAGGCATCAAGGCGGCGGTCAAGGCTACTGCTGCCGCTGTCAAAGCCATCGTTGCCGGAACAAAGGCACTGATCGCCGCCATCGCTGCGGGCGGCTGGATCGCCGTTGTCGTGATTATCGTTATCTGTCTGATCGGACTGATCGTCGGCTCTTGCTTCGGCATCTTTTTCTCCGGTGAGGACAGCGGCACGGGACAGACTATGCGGCAGGCCGTGCAGGAGATCAACGCTGATTATCAATCGCAGATCGACACCACAAGGGCAACCATCATCTACGATGAGCTGGAAATGTCCGGCTCCCGTGCCGTCTGGCCGGAGGTGCTGGCGGTGTATGCCGTGAAAACCACCACTGACCCCGATGATCCGCAGGAGGTCGCCACGGTGGACAATGCCAAGAAAGCCATCCTCAAAGATATTTTCTGGCGGATGAACGAGCTATCTTCCCGCACCGAGAGCAAGACCGAAGAAGTCATTACCGAAACCGACGACGGCCACGGGAACATCGTGGAAACTACAACGACGGTCACACGCACCTATCTTTATATCACGGTCAGTCACAAGACCGCCGATGAAATGGCAGACCTATACGGATTTAATGAAGAACAGCGACAGCAGCTATCTGAATTACTTGCCGAGGAAAACAATTCGCTCTGGTCTGCGGTGCTTTACGGCATTTCCGTTGGCGACGGCGAAATCGTAACCGTTGCTTTGTCGCAGGTGGGTAATGTGGGCGGTCAGCCCTATTGGTCTTGGTACGGCTTTGACGGGCGTGTAGAATGGTGTGCCTGCTTTGTAAGTTGGTGTGCGAATGAGTGCGGCTATATCGACAGCGGCGTGATACCGAAATTCGCAGGCTGCGCTAATGGGGTACAATGGTTCAAAGACCGTGGGCAATGGCAGGACGGCAGCTTTAAACCGTCCGCTGGTCAGATCATTTTCTTCGATTGGGACAATAAAGGCAGTTCCGGCCCGCAGGATGGGCAATCCGATCATGTCGGTATCGTGGAGAAATGCGAAAACGGCATTGTCTACACCATCGAGGGCAATTCCGGCGATAGCTGCCGACAGAACCAATACCCCGTGGGACATTATGAAATCCTTGGGTATGGTGTTCCGGCGTATTAAAGAAGGGCAAAGGAAAAACAGAGGCTTTCTTTCCTCTGTTTGCTCTTTTGCCTTACATAACTATTGTTTCTTTCGTCCATAAGCTCACCACCTTGTGTCTGTAAAATCGCATCCTATATATTTTACAGAAAAGAGGCTTGGCTGTTTAAGCCTCTTTTGAGGAACCTATTGCATTTCCTCTATTCCTATGCTATAATAAAAACACACCCGTAACGCTACGGATGTATTCATAATGAAAAGGAGTACGGTTATGCCCCGAAGCTATATGTTTACAAAAGAACAGGTGCTTGATGCCGCAATCGAGCTGACGCGGGAGAAAGGATTTTCTGCTGTTTCGGCACGGTCACTCGGTGACAGACTCGGCACGACTTCCCGCCCGATTTTCAGCCATTTTGAGAATATGGCGGATGTGCAGAAAGGAATTATCGGTGCGGCGAATAAAATTTATCAATCCTTTCGTGAAGAAGAAATAAAAAGCGGGAGGTATGTTCCGTATAAAGCGAGCGGAATGGCGTATATCCGCTTTGCAAAAGAAGAAAAAGAGCTGTTCAAGCTGCTCTTTATGCGTGACCGTTCGGGGGAGCAAATCAAAGAAAATCCCGAAGAAATGGAAGCGCTGATCGGGCTGATCGCCAAGCAGGTCAACATCGACAAGGAAGCAGCAAGATTTTTTTATTTTGAAATGTGGGCATACACACACGGCATTGCGTCAATGATCGCAACGGGTTTCTATGAGTGGGATGAGCAGCTTGCCAGCCGAGCTTTGACGGATGTGTACGAGGGATTAAAGCATCGCTATAAAAACGGAGGTGTCCGCAATGATTGAAGCAAAAGGTGTTACCAAGTCTTACGGCTTGGGTGAAAGCAAAACCGATGTATTAAAAGGCATTGACCTGCGAATTTCGGATGGTGATTTTGCCGTGATTTTAGGGGCGTCGGGGTCTGGAAAATCGACACTTCTGAATTGTCTGTCGGGGCTTGAAAGGGTTGACGGCGGAAGTATTGAATATGACGGCTTGAATATTGCAGAGCTTTCCGATAAAGCGCTGACCAAATTCCGCAAGGAAAATATCGGGTTTATCTTTCAGCAGTATTATCTTCTTCCCGATATGACCGTTGATAAAAATGTCCGTATGGGCGCAGACCTTGCGGGAAACGCCGATTACAGAGAAATCATAAAGGCGGTGGGGCTTGAAGCGAAAGCTGCCAAATATCCTTCCGAGCTTTCGGGCGGAGAGCAGCAGAGAGTGTCGGTCGCCCGTGCGCTTGCCAAAAAGCCGAAGGTTTTGTTTCTGGACGAGCCGACAGGCGCACTCGACGAAAAGACAGGACGGCAGGTATTGGACTATATCTGCAAGCTGGATACCGAATACGGTTTTACGATTGTAATGGTAACGCACAACGCTAATATTGCGGAAATGGCAAATACGGTTATCAGAATGAACAGCGGTGAAATTGCTGAAATCTATGCCAATGCTGTGCAGAAATCCGCTTATGAGATTGGGTGGTAACGCTATGGTAATCAGATTAAAGGATACTGCTAAGCTGTTCGGGATAACGATTATTGCTTGTTGTGCCGTTTTTGTCTGTACGCTGTTTCTGAGCTACAATATCGACCTTGCGGCAATAAAGGATGAGATTGTGACCGAAGCGGGAACGGAGATGTATAACGCACAGGTGCTTATGGGCAGGGTGATCGCCGCCGTTTCGGGCGGCTGCCTGATTGCGACCTCGGTTGTTATGCTGCTTTTCTATGTTAAAAACTATATAAGCACACACGGAAAGGAGCTTGGCATTCTCAAAGCACTCGGCTACTCCAATATCAAAATTGCAAGGCATTTTTGGGTATTCGGGCTTTCGGTATTTGTCGGATGCGCCGTGGGATTTGTTATGGGCTATCTTTACCTTCCGACATTTTATCAAAAACAAGCTCCAAATTTACAAACTTTAATTCCGGCACTTAAAGTGCAGTTTCATCCGTTGTTGACATTTGCTTTGGTTGGTGCGCCGACGATTGCCTTTGCCGTAATATCTGTGCTGTTTGCTTATCTGAAGCTGAAAAGTCCCGTGCTTGATCTGCTTCGTGAAAGGCAGAATGTCAAGGTCAGGATCGGCAGGGACGGAAAAGAAAATGTTCCGTTCTTAAAGGATTTACGCGGCGTGACCCTCAGAAGCAAAAAGTCACTGGTTTTCTTTGTGGCGTTTTCGGCGTTCTGCTTTTCGGCAATGGTGCAGATGTCCTTTTCGATGGACGAACTTGCAAGTGAAACCTTTGCCGTGATGGTTTTGTCCATTGGACTGATTCTCGCATTTGTAACGCTGTTCCTTTCTCTTTCAAGCGTTGTCAAGGGTAATACAAAGACGATTGCTATGATGCGGGTGTTCGGTTATGACGATACTACTTGCAGCCGCTGCATATTGGGTGCTTACCGTCCGATTTCCTATATCGGTTTTGCGTTCGGGACTGTATATCAATACGGACTTCTGCGGATGATGGTTTCCGTGGTGTTTGCGGACATCGAAAATATGCCGGAATACGGCTTCGATTTTAAGGCGCTCACTGTCACGCTGATACTGTTCGTGTTGACCTATGAACTGGTTATGTATCTGTATTCCCGCAGCATAAAAAGGCTTTCCGTCAAGAGCGTTATGCTGGAGTAGGAAAATATACGGGGTCTTTGAACTACAAAAAGTGGAACAACGCAATGAACAAGTCGGCAAAAATCCGAAATCTAAGAGCGTTTTGGTAGTTGCAACCGTCGGTTGACATATTGAATGGTCTGAATTGGTGGTTAGCAACTTCGCAAAATGCTAAAATATGAGCACAACAATCAAACGGGCAGGAGGATAAATATGATTTTTGCCGATAAGCTTATACTGCTGCGAAAAAAAGCAGGTTGGTCGCAAGAGGAACTGGCTGATCAAATGAATGTAACACGACAGTCTGTTTCAAAATGGGAGGGAGCACAATCTGTTCCAGACCTCGAAAAAATGTTGCGCCTTTCCGAACTGTTCGGAGTAAGCACCGATTATTTGCTGAAAGACGAAATTGAAGAAGCTGAGCATATAGACTTGTTCGATGATACGCCGTTACTAAGGCGTGTATCTATGGAGGAAGCAAACGCTTTTCTTTCCGTAAAGCTGCGGACGGCTAAAACAATAGCGTATGCCGCCTTTTTGTGTATCGTATCTCCGATTGCCCTTTTGATATTGAGTGCAATCAGCGAGAGTACAGCAGGTGTCTTGAACGAAAATATTGCGAATGGAATCGGAATGATTGTTCTTATCATTCTTGTAGCAATAGCCGCCGTAATGTTTATATCAAGCGGCAGCAAAACCGCCCCATTTGCCTATTTAGAAAAAGAGAAGTTTGAAACCGAGTACGGCGTGAGTGGAATGGTAAAAGAGCGCAAAGCGCAATACAAGGATTTGCACACGAAGCATAATATTGTGGGAACTTGTTTGTGTGTTACTGCCCTAATTCCTCTTTTTATCGGAGCAATAATTAACGATGATAGCGACCTGTTTTTAATAATTATGCTTTCGCTGTCATTTCTCATTGCGGGAGTAGGCGTGATTTGCTTTATCAAGACGGGTATTATATGGGCAAGCTATGAAAAGCTGTTGCAAGAGGGCGAATATTCTAAAGAGAACAAGGAAAAGCCGTCCCTTTCATCTGCTATTTATACAGCGTATTGGGTAATTGCAGCGGCAGTTTATTTAGGATACAGCCTGTCATCAAATAATTGGGGGCAGAGTTGGATAATTTGGGTCGTTGCAGGAGTGATATTTCCTGCTGTCATTGCCATTACTAATGCCTTTGAGAAGAAATCAAAATGAAATTTTAGGAGGACATATTTATGAAGAAATTTAGGACAATCGTATCGCTGATTGCAATGGTACTTGCAGGTGTGGTCGGCTTTTTTCTCGGCTCAGCATTGGAAAGTGCTTTCGGCGGTGCAATTCTCTTTTCGCTGATTGTCGGGATTGCTTGTGTGGTTTACACGGTGGACAACCAGAGCGAGTAATCACTTTCAATCAGCCTAACATTTGTGATTTTGCTATGAACAGACCTTAGTAAACCCAAAGCAGTTAAATACTGTCAGAGTAGTGGCAGCAACGAGTTTGTGAACTTTTTGTTTTCCTCTTGACAAAACGGGTCTACAAGTGTTAGACTATAAGCGGAGGTCTAATAGTTGTAGACCTACAAGGAGGATTATAATGAAAAATTACAGACTTGGAGATATGGAGCTGGAGTTTGCCAACTTAATCTGGGAAAATGAGCCGATTTCCTCTGGAGGATTGGTACAGCTTTGTGAGCAGAAATTCTCTTGGAAGAAATCCACTACATATACGATGCTGAAGCGTCTTTGTGATAAGGGCATTTTTCAAAACAATTCGGGCAATGTCGTTTCTGTCCTTTCAAAGCAGGAGTGGTTTACGAAGCAAAGTGAGGGCTTCGTGGAAGAAACATTCAACGGTTCTCTTCCGCAATTCTTAGTGGCGTTTACCCGCCGCAAAAAGCTCTCAAAGCAGGAAATCGCTGAGATACAGAAAATCATCGACCAAAATGCAGAGGAATGACTATGAGCGACAAAGTATTTCTCGATATTGTAAATATGAGTATTACGGGCAGCTTCGCCATCTTAATTATTATGTTGGCACGGCTGCTGCTGAAAAAAGCTCCAAAGGTTTTCTCCTACGCATTGTGGTTTGTTGCCTTTTTTCGCCTGCTTGTCCCCGTTTCCTTTGAAAGCGTTTTGAGCATATTGCCGTTCAACACAACGCTGCTTTCTACGGATATGCTTTACATTGAAACCCCTTATGTGGAAACGGGCGTAAAAGCAATAGACAGCGTAATCAACCCTGTTGTAGCAACTGAGGTTTTCGGTTCTACCGCAAATGTATATCAGATATTTGCCCTTTTGGGGAAGATTATCTGGTTCATCGGCGTTTTGGCGTTTTGCCTGTATAGCATACGCTCATATTCCAAACTCAAAAAGAAATTACAGAGTGCCGTCCTTCTTCGGGATAATATTTATATTTCGCAAGTAATCAGCACGCCCTTTGCGCTTGGATTCCGAAATCCAAAAATATACTTGCCGAGCAATTTGGCTGACGCACAGGAATATGTAATTGCCCACGAACAGACGCATCTCGCTCGGCGTGATAACCTTGCAAAAATGTTGGGATATGTGGTTCTTATCCTGCATTGGTTTAACCCTCTTGTATGGCTTGCGTTTAAGCTGTTCGTTACCGATATGGAAATGTCCTGCGATGAAAGCGTAATCAGAAATTCAAAGGAGGATATTCGCAAAGAATACAGCCGGTCGCTTTTAGAGCTTTCTATTGATAAAAGCACACTTGGCGTACCGATGGCGTTTGCCGAGGGAAATCCCAAAGAAAGGATAAAGAATGTTATGAAATCAAACACGAAAAAAATCATTGGCTTTGCAGGCTTAGGGGCGGTAATTCTAATTGCGGTCATTGCAATATGCCTTATTCCTAACCGTCCGCAGTATGCGACGGCAAAGGATGCTATTACGGGCATTCCCGCAATAGCTACGCAGTCCGCAACTCAAGCTGCAATAAAGACTGCCGATGGAAATACAACCATTACAGACAGTGAAGGCTTCAATCAACTGCTGAACTTCATAGAAGGCATTGAGGTCAACACGAAAGAAGTCAAGAGAGGCTCTTGGAATGACAGCGGGGGAAATAATAAAATTACATTTTACCGAGCAGACAATTCTATGGACTCCGTAATCAGCTTCACTTCTGATTATTCTAAAATTTGGATTGAAACAAACGCAACGCTTTCTTTCACATATAGTGTGAAAGACCCAGCAGAAGTGCAAAAGGGACTTGCGGCTTTCCTTGGCAGCAATAGCTAAGGTAATCTTGCGTTTGTGATTTTGCCATAAGTCGGAGGAAATATGCCTAATGCAAAAAGAAAAGTTTATACTATGCCCCGTCTGCGGCAACAAAACAAGGGTGCAGATACGGGAAGATACCGAGCTAAAGAACTTCCCGCTATTCTGCCCCAAATGCCATAAGCAGACATTGATAAATGCAAAGCAACTGAATATCACAAAAGCAGAAGTGCCAGACGCTAAGACGCAGAGCCGATAACCCACTTCCCACAATGGGAAGACAAGTTATCGGCTCTGTTTTTATTCCTTTTCTGTTTGGCTTTCCAATGCGGCTTTCACGGTTGCTCTGATGATTTTCAGAGAACGGTCATCGCAGCTGTAAAGCATACGGACAAGATCTTCTACTTCCGAATCTTTGACTTGCTTTTCCGGGTAGAAGATCAAGTTCCCATCAATGGCTAATTCCCGGACGATTTTCTTGAGGACTTCAAATGTTGGTACTTTGCCCTCGTTCTCGATCCTATATAAGTATCGCTCCGTGATACCAACGCGGTCGGTCAGTTCCTCGACGGTCAAATCGGACTTGTCCCGTGCCGCTTTGATGATCTCACTTGGCGTTTCAGGTTGTTTCTGCACTGTGCGTTCACCTCCATATATAATTATATGGATTTCGTTCATGCTGATAATGGCACAGCCGTTCAATTATTGGTGAACGAACAGTACGGTGAAAACTGAACTAAATAAAGATACCGCCCCGCCAAATAAAAAAAACGAGGCTTTGACGGGGTCTAAAAACACGCCTATATCCCTCAGATCCGAGTTTTTGGATTGGAGGGATTTTTTTATGCGTTGGACTCGGCGTTTGGCAGCTCTGCCCGTCAGAAGCCACCAATTTGATTCGCCCTCATAACGAATCGCTTACCCGGTGAATCGTCAAAAAAAGTCTGTTTTCGCCATCAGGATATTACGGCTCGAATACTGAACTGACAGACCATTATAATGATGAATTAAACGCACCTACATTGCGGCTTTTGCCGCTTTGCAGGTGCGTTTTGCTATATCTGCGCCTTATCCGTGGCAGCGTAGGCTGCCGCAGTCCCCCGTCCGATTTGGATCATTCAAAAATTCAAATCGAAACGGAGGACAATATCATGGATGGAAACCATCCGAAACGAAGAAAGGACAAATATAATCCCTATACCATCGGCACGACCGAGGACGGCCGCCATTGGCTGACCTTTTCGGACGGACAAGGCAATCGACATCATTTTGAGATCAGTGCTGCCGTGTTTGCGCTGTTTGATTCCTTTGAGTTGGACGACCTCTCCTATCTGAACGAGGTGGATCGCCACTATGAACACTCGGAGCTCACGGAGGCATCGTTGTATGACCGGGCCGTGAATCGTCCGGCAACGGTCGAAGAAAGCGCTTTGCAGAGCATGGAATATGCGCAGTTACATAGGGCGATCTCCGTACTGCCCGAAATACAAAAGCGGAGGCTGATCCTCTACTACTTTCAAGGTCTGACCTATGAGCAGATCGCAGGAATGGAGGGGTGCACCAAACGGGCAGTAAAATTCAGCGTAGACATCGCCGTGGAAAAGCTCAAAAAGTTTTTCAAAAATTTTTGAGTTCAGACTACACAAATAGCCGTTAAGTGAGGAAACAGGTGGAGAGGCACGAAAACTCTCTGCCTGTTTTCCTTTTCGGCAAGCAGGGGTGATCTTTGACAACCGAATACCCATTCATCAAGCACATTCCTATTGCCATTGCGAAAGCATGAGCCACATTAGCGGCTGCGCCACGATCCGCACTGCGGGGAGCGATACACAGTCGGCTATCACGGGCGGGTGGCTCCCGCCCCGGCGACGACAGGCAATAGGGCTAACGATACTCCCGTCCAGCCACAGTCCGAGCGTGATAAGCGGCATTTCGACCGTGAAGCCGTCGCAGGCAATGGGGGCGGTTGCGAGAGAACCTCGTGAGGGTGAAATCCCCGTGGAGCCGACAGCCATCGGCCGCTTGATGACTTCCCAATAGAAAATCGGGGCGTCGAGGACAAATAGATTTTCTTCAAAATACTACGGTCAAGCGGCGGAACGGGTCTGACGAAACAGAGAATGTTTTATCTCTCACCGACCTCAATTCTGTTCTGCCGCTTGACCTCTACATAGGCGGAAACGCTTAAATACACAAAGGAGGTCATCACAGAATGAACCACACATATTTGCGCGGCGATATGTATTACGCCGATCTGGGCTGTGGCATCGGCTCTGAGCAGGAGGGCTACCGCCCCGTCGTGATCATCCAGAACAATGTCGGGAACAAACACAGCCCAACGGTCATTATCGCTTCCATTACGAGCAAAACCGGCGTGAAAGCCAAACTTCCCACCCACTACTACATCGACGCCGAGGACGGCTTGGAGCTGCCCTCTATCGTCCTGCTGGAACAGTTGCGAACCGTCGATAAGCGCCGCTTGGGCAACTTCATCGGGCATTTGTCCGAAAAGCACATTTGCGGCATCAACCATGCGTTGGCGGTCAGCATCGGTCTGATCGAAAGCGTCCCGAAAAAACTGATCCTCTGCCTTTGCAGCACCTGCGCCGATAATTTCTACGGCACGGGTGCTTATTATTTGCGCAGGATCGACCCGCACCAAACGGCAAAAGACACCTGCACCTACTGCAACAGCAGAAAAGGGCTGGATTATGAGATTGTCCGCAAATAGCAGATGTTTTATCGTGAAAAACTGAATTTGCACAAGTGACGCTCTGCCTTTCGGGTGATATAATCTTCTTGTCTTACAGGACAAGCAGGTACAATCAAGTCGCTTGTGAGAAAGGAGTTATTTGGTTGGAACAGATTGTACCGAAACACTCTGTCGGAAAGCGGACATACTCTGTCGATGAGATACGCTCCATACTGAATATCGGGCGTAGAAAAGCATATGAACTGTGCAATTCGGGAGAGTTCAAAATCGTCCGTATCGGCAGAACCATAAGAATTTCAAAACTCTCTTTCGATGAGTGGCTTGACAATATCACTGATAACGGAGGTATTTGATATGGCTTCAATCGTAAAGAGAGGTAAAACATATTCTGTCGTTTATTATGAGGGCGAGGGTTCAAATCGTCATCAGGTATGGGAATCGGGGCTGAGCTATTCGGCAGCCAAATCCCGCAAAGCAACGATTGAATATGAGAAAGAACAGAACACCCATGTGGATCACAATGATATTACCGTAAGCGAGTTCTTGTATGAGTTCATCGAAAAATACGGTGAGAAAAAGTGGGTGGCATCAACCTATGACGGAAATGTCGGCTTGCTCGAAAATTATGTCCATCCCTATTGGGGCGACAAAAAACTTCGCAGCATCCGCACCAAGACCGTCGATGACTTTTATCATTTCCTGCTGAACGAAGCAGAGCCGGCAACCAATATGGGCAAACCAAAGCGGGAGCATATCAGCCCCTCAACCATTCATGACATCCACAAGGTTCTGCGATGTGCTTTCAATCAGGCGAAAAAATGGGAGTACATTGCAAAAAATCCGTTTTTGGATGCGACACTGCCGGAGCACAAGGAAGCTAAACGGGATGCATTGACTCCCGAACAACTGCAAAGAGTATTGGACTTTACCGACCGCACCGACATCTACGACTTATATGTGATGCACTGTGCGATACAACTGGCGTTTGCTTGTTGTATGCGCGGCGGCGAGGTCGGTGGAACGCAGTGGGAGCGCTTTAGCCGGAGTGATCAGGTGCTATACATCGACCGTGTGATTGACCGTGTTGATAAGAAACTGATTGAAAAGCTGCCCAAAATGGACATCCTTTTCCGCTTTCCAAATCTCTATCCGGGCACACGGACGGTGATTGTCTTAAAGCAGCCGAAAACGGAAGGCAGTATTCGTACCGTCTACATTCCTGAAACCGTTGCAAAGAAGCTCGAAAAGCTCAGAGAGATGCAAATGAAGCTGAAACTGGAGCTTGGCGACGACGGTTATATGGATTATGGCCTGATTATCTGCCAAGCCAACGGCCGCCCGATTATGACGGAGCATCTGAACAAACGGTTCAAAGAAGTCCTTATTGGTCTGAACGACCCGACGATCAATGTCGATAATGTCGTGTTTCACAGCTTACGGCATACGAGTACGGGCGTAAAGCTTCGGCTCTCCAAGGGTGATCTGAAAGCGGTACAGGGTGATGGCGGATGGAACTCTCCCGATATGGTGACCAAGCGCTATGCGCACATTCTTGATGAGGATCGCCGTCGCCTTGCTGATGAGATGGAGCAATCCTTTTACAAAGGCAAGGCAGAAGAAGCACCCGTTGCTGCCGCACCCGCGCTCGATGCAGAAGCTCTTGCGAGCCTGCTTGCCAGCAATCCCGAACTACTCAAAAAGGCTTTGGAGTCTGTCCAGCTTGCTAATAACACCTGATTTTATTAGCAGAGAGCAAATTAGCAAAACGCACCGTATTAGCAAACGGCCTGAAAACCGAATGAAAATGCCGTCGATAATGCGGTGCGTATTAGCAAAATACCAGCCGTAAAAATACGGAAAATGTGATTGGTCTTGAACACGAAATACAAAGTCTGCGATTAGCAATTAGCAAGTAGCCAAACACGGCGAAAAATAAGGAAAGCCGAAAACCCTTGAAAACAAAGGCTTTCGGCGTTGTTTGTGGCGCGCCAGAAGGAACTCGAATCCCCGACCTTCCGCTTAGGAGGCGGACGCTCTATCCAACTGAGCTACTGGCGCATATTTAATTTTAAGGGCGACCGCCCCTCTGGCGGGGAACGCTCTTGGTTCTCTTAGGAGGCGGCCGCTCTATCCAACTGAGCTACGGGGGCACAACAGCGCTATTTTAGCGCAAAGGACGGCGGGTGTCAATGACCGGCGGTTGGGAAACGGGATGATGCGGCGGGGCAGGGGCGCGGTTGCACGCGGCGGGAAATCATGGTATGATAAACAGACTGCGCAAAGGAGGTAGTCCCATGCGTCTCATCCGCGAGGAAAAAACCTTCATCCGGGAGGCCGTTTTGCTCATGCTCCCGATGATCTTGCAAAATTTTGTGACGTTTTCCATGTCCATGGCCGACACGTTCATGGTCGGCGTGCTCGGCGAGACGGCGCTCGCCGCCGTGACGATGGCCAACAGTCCGTTTTACGTCATGCAGCTGATGATCTTCGGCGTGCAGAGCGGCATGAGCGTGCTCGTGGCGCAGTACCACGGCCGCGGCGATCAGGAGGCCATCAACCGCGTGATGGGCATCGCGCTGTTCGTGTCCACGACGATCACGGGCCTGCTCGCCATCACGGCGTTCTGCATCCCGGAGCAGATCATGCGCGTGCTCACCAACAATGCCGACCTCGTCGCGCCCGGCGCGGCGTACACGCGCTACGTCGGCTTTTCGTATTTCTTCTCCGCCATCAGCGGCGTGTACATCGCCGCCCAGCGCAGCACGGAAAATCCCCGCCTCGGCGCGGCGCTGCTCACCGTGTCCGGCGTGCTGAACATCTTCCTCAACTGGGTGCTCATCTACGGCAAGCTCGGCGCGCCCGGGCTTGGCTGCGCGGGCGCGGCCATCGCCACGCTCATCAGCCGCGCGTTCGAGGTCGCGGTGCTGTGCGTGTATGCCGCCGTCAGCCGCCGGCTGCCGCTCATGCCGCGCGCGCTGCTGCACCCCGGCCGCGTGATCGCAAAGGACTTCGCCAAATACGCCCTGCCTGTCGTGTGCAACGAGTGTCTGTGGTCGCTCGCGTTTTCGCTCTACACGGTCATTATGGGGCACATGGCGGACAACACACCCATCCTCTCGGCCTACACCATCGCCGGGAACCTGCAGCGCATGATGACCCCGGCGTCGTTCGCCGCGGGCGGCGCGGCCGCCGTGCTCATCGGGCGGGAGATCGGCCGCGGCAACCGCGGCAGCGTGCAGCGCAAGGCGTGGGTGCTCGACGCTCTGGCGCTCGTCGTCGGATTCGTGTGCATGGGCATCATCGCGCTCGTGCGCAATGTGCTGCTGCGGCCGTACATCCTGCCGCTGATGCACATGGAGGGCGAAGCGTGCGACATTGCGATGTATATGATGGGGATCTTGATGCTCGTGCAGCCGGTGTCGAGCGTGAGCCTGACGAACATCGTCGGCGTGCTGCGCGGCGGCGGCGACGTGCGCTATGCGATGCTGTGCGACGTCGGGCCGCTGTACGCCGTGTGCCTGCCGCTGGCGGCGCTCGCGGCGCTGGTGTGGAAGCTCGACATCCGGTATGTGTACCCGCTCATGTCGATCGATGTGATCGTGCAGATCTTTTTGTGTTTCCCGCGGCTGCGCTCCGGCAGGTGGATCCACGATGTGACCCGCGGCGCGGGGGAGCTGGAGGCGTGACGGGGGCATCGCCAAAGGCGATGCCGGATCTCATCCGAGGCGGGCCTTGCCCCCTCGGGCTCCCCTGCGGCTCAGACGCTCTTGGGATGGTGCGCCATTCGCTTCGTGAGGAGAAGGCATTGCCAAAGGCGATGCAGGATCTCATCCGAGGCGGGCCTTGCCCCTCGGGCTCCCCTGCGGCGCAAATGGCTTTGAAATGAGACCATTCTCTCGGCAAGCAGCAGCGCGCATCCCCGCGCAAAGCTGCAAAATCAATGCCCGAATATGCGAAAAAGGCTCGCCCAATCGGGCGAGCCTTGTTCGGTGCAATCATTGCAATTCACACAGCGCGGGTGACCTTGCCGCTGCGGAGGCAGCGGGTGCATGCGTAGACGTGCTGGGGTTTGCCGTCCACGATGGCCTTGACGCGCTTCACATTGGGTTTCCAAGTGCGGTTCGAGCGGCGGTGAGAGTGGCTCACTTTGATGCCGAAGCTCAAGCCCTTGTCGCAAAACTGACATTTTGCCATTGGTTGAAGCACCTCCTTCTCTATTGTCTGCGAGAACAGCTTTCTCATAATAGCAGAAACCCCGGCCGATTGCAAGATGATTTTCACATTTTCTGCGCATTTTCCGTTCCGCGGCCGGAAAAAATGCCCGGCACGCTGCAAAAGCCGTTGCCAAACGCCGCCGCTTTGGGTACAATGGGAAGCGGGGGAGCAGGTGCTCCGCCCGGACAAAACAACTTCGCCGCCGCACCGGCGGCTTTACCGGAAAGGAGGCGCGCACGATGGGCGCACCGCATTATACCGTCGCGCTGCAAAAGATCGCTGCCGAGCAGGGGCTGACCGTCCTGCACGCGGCCCAGGACTACGCCACGCGCGAGATCCGCACCGCCGACGTCAACCGCCCGGGGCTGCAGCTCGCCGGGTTTTACAACTACTTCGACCCCGAGCGGATGCAGATCATCGGCCGCGTCGAGAGCACGTATCTCGAGACGCTGACCCCCGACCAGCGGCGCGAACGCTTTGAGCAGTTCATGCGCTACAACATCATCGGTCTCGTCATCTGCCACGGCATGGATCCGTTTCCCGAGTGCCTGGAGATGGCCGAAAAGTACGACCGCAACCTCTTTCTCGTGCGCAAGGACACGTCGGAGTTCATGGCCGACCTCATCGCCGCGCTCTCGAGCTATCTCGCCCCGCGGCTGACGCAGCACGGCGTGCTCGTCGAGGTGTTCGGCGAGGGCGTGCTCATCACGGGCGACAGCGGCGTGGGCAAGAGCGAGACGGCGCTCGAGCTCATCAAGCGCGGCCACCGCCTCGTCGCGGACGACGCCGTGGAGATCAAGCGCATCAACCGCACGACGCTCATGGGCTCCGCGCCCGAGATGATCCGCTACTACATGGAGCTGCGCGGCATCGGCGTGATCGACGCGCGGCAGATCTACGGCGTCGGCGCCGTCAAGCCCGAGACGCGCGTGGATCTCGTCGTGCAGCTCGAGCCGTGGGAGGACGGCCGGGCCTATGACCGGCTGGGCCTGACGACGGAATACTGCGAGATCCTCAACGTGCGCGTGCCGTGCGTGACGATCCCGGTCGGGCCGGGACGCAACCTCGCGGTCATCCTCGAGCTCGCCGCCATGAACAACCGCCAGAAGGGCATGGGCTACAACGCGGCGCAGAAGCTCGCCGACGAGCACGACCGCGGCATCGACCTCGGCATCGGGTTCTGACCCGGAAAGGAACAGGAAGTTATGACGAATCTGGACCCCATCGTCCGCGCGCTGCGCGAGCAGCTGCCGGAGCTGGAGATTTTGGAATACGAACCGATGCGCGCGCACTGTTCGTTTCGCATCGGCGGGCCGGCGCGCGCGCTCGTGCGCCCCGCGTCCGCAGAGGAGACGGCGGCCGTCTGCCGCATCGTGAGAGACGGCGGCGCGCAGCCGCTCCTCATCGGCAACGGCACGAACCTGCTGATCACCGACGGCGATGTTGACCGCATCGTCGTGCAGATGGGCGAGCGCATGGCGGACGTGGCGCGCACCGACGCGACGCACCTGCGCGCGGGCGCGGGCATCCCGCTCGCGCGGCTGGCGCAGGCGGCGCTGGGCTATGGGCTCGCGGGGCTGGAATTTGCCCACGGCATCCCCGGCTCGCTGGGCGGCGCGGTGTCGATGAACGCGGGCGCTTACGGCGGCGAGATGAAGGACGTCGTCGTCTCCACGCGCTATCTTGACCATGACCTGAACCTGTGCGAGGCCGTGGGTGCAGCGCACGATTTCGGCTACCGGCACAGCGTGTTTTCCGACACGGACTGCGTCGTGCTCGGCAGCACGCTCGCGCTCACGCCGGGCGACCCGGCGGAGATCCGGGCGCGTATGCTCGACCTGAGCGAGCGCCGCCGCAGCCGCCAGCCGCTCGACCTGCCGAGCGCGGGCAGCACGTTCAAGCGCCCCGCGGGGGGTTACGCCGCTGCGCTCATCGACGCGGCCGGCCTCAAGGGCTATGCCGTCGGCGGCGCGCAGGTGAGTGAAAAGCACGCGGGCTTCGTCGTCAACCGCGGCGGGGCCACGTTTGACGATGTGCTGCGGCTCATGGACCACATCCGCAGCGAGGTGCTGCGCACGTCCGGCGTGGAGCTCGAGCCGGAAGTGAAGATCATCCGGGGGTGACGGGATGGAATTTCTGATCGTATCGGGCCTGTCCGGCGGCGGCAAGAGCCGCGCGGCCGACGTGCTGGAGGATCTGGACTTTTACTGCGTGGACAATATGCCCACGGCACTGCTGACGAAGTTTGCAGAGCTCTGCCTTGCCACGCGCGGACGGTATGAAAAGGTCGCGCTCGTGACGGACATCCGCAGCCAGGAGAGCTTTTCCGAGCTGTTTGCCGCGCTCGGGGAGCTTAGGAGCATGGGCGTGCACTACCGCATTCTGTTCGTCGAGGCGTCGGAGAGCGCCATCGTGCGCCGCTACAAGGAGTCGCGCCGGCCGCACCCGCTGCAGGCCGAGAGCGGCTGCTCTCTGCCCGAGGCCGTGCGCCGCGAGAGCGAGCTGCTCGCCCCCGTGCGCGAGCGCGCGGACTTCGTTATCAACACGACGGGCCTCACGCTCGCCATGCTGCAAAAGCGCATCTGCGAGTATTTTGCCGACGGCGGCACGCGGCGCGACATTCTCGTCAACGTCGTGTCCTTCGGCTTCAAGTACGGCATCCCGATCGACGCCGACCTCGTGTTCGACGTGCGCTTTCTGCCGAACCCGTTTTACGTCGAAAAGCTCCGCCCCATGAGCGGCATGGACGCCGAGGTGCAGGAATACGTCCTGCGCAGCGACGTGGCGAAAAATTTCCTCTCCAAGCTCACCGACATGGTCGATTTTCTCCTGCCGCAGTACGCCGCCGAGGGGCGCTATGCGCTCACGATCGGCATCGGCTGCACGGGCGGGCAGCACCGCAGCGTGGCCGTGGCCAAGGCACTGACGGACTACCTCGCCGCGCGCGACGCCAACGTCCGCCTGCGCAACCGGGACTTTCCCAAGACCTGACGGAGGCGCGCCATGTCCTTTGCATCCGAAGTGAAAAACGAGCTGTGCCGCGTGCCGGTCAGCCGCCACTGCTGCGCCGTGGCCGAGGCCTACGGCGTGCTGCTGTACTGCCACACGTTCACGACGCGGGAGATCCGCATCGTCACGGCGTGCGACGCCTTTGCCGAGCGGCTGCCGAAGCTGTTTCGCCGCGCGTTCGGCGCGCACTTTGCCCTGCCGGCCAGGGAAAAGGCCGGCGGCCGCCACGTGCTGACCATCACCGACCGCGCCGCCGTCGAGACGGTGTTCGCCGCCTTCGGCGCCGATCTCTCGCGCACGGTCGCGCACCACATCAACCTCGCCGTGCTCGAAAACGACTGCTGCAAGGCGTCGTTCCTGCGGGGGGCGTTTCTCGCGGGCGGCAGCGTGACCGCCCCGAGCAAGAACTACCACCTCGAGCTCATCACGGCGCACGCGAGCGTCAGCCGCGAGACGGCCGCCCTGCTCACGGAGCTGGGCTTTGCCGCGCGCAGCATCGACCGCGGCGCGAACACCGTGCTCTATTTCAAGAAGTCCGAGGCCATCGAGGACTTCCTGACCAAGATCGGCGCGCCCTGCGCCGCCATGGACATCATGTCCGCCAAGGTGGAGAAGTCCATGAACAACTCCATCAACCGCAAGGTCAACTGCGACACCGCCAACGCCGACAAGGTCGTCGCCGCGGCGCAGGAGCAGATCGACGCCATCCGCCGCATCGAGCGCGACTACGGGCTCGACGTGCTGCCGGAAAAGCTGCAGAGCGCGGCGCTGCTGCGCATTGCCAATCCCGAGGCCAGCCTTGCCGACCTCGCCACGCTCTCGTATCCGCCGGTGACGAAGAGCTGCCTGAACTACCGGCTGAAAAAACTCATGGAATTTCACATGGACGACTGAAAGGAACGCACGATGGGGTTTGCACACCTGCACGTACATAGTGAATACAGCCTGCTCGACGGCGCGTGCCGCATCGGGCCGCTCATCGAGCGCGCCAAGGAGCTGGGCCAGACCGCGCTGGCGATCACCGACCACGGTGTCATGTACGGCGCGGTCGCTTTTTACAAGGCGGCGGTCGCTGCCGGCATCCGGCCGATCATCGGCTGCGAGGTCTATGTCGCCCCGCGCGGCATGACCGACCGCGTCCACGGCGTGGACGATGCCTACACGCACCTGATCCTGCTCTGCCGCGACGAGACGGGCTACCACAACCTGTGCTATCTCGTGTCGGCCGCGTTCGAGCGCGGGTTTTACGGCAAGCCGCGCATCGACTGGCCGCTGCTGCACAAACATGCAGACGGCCTCATCTGCCTGAGCGGCTGCGTCGCGGGCGACATTCCGCGCGCGGTGCTGCGGGGAGATTATGAGGCGGCCAAGGCACGCGCCGTGGAGCTGCAGGAGCTCTTCGGAGAGGGGAACTTCTACCTTGAGCTGCAGAACCACCACATGACCGACGAGGCGCGCGTGCGTGCGGCGCTGCTGCGCATCCACCGCGAGACGGGCATCCCCCTCGCGGCGACGAACGACGTACACTATATTAAAAAGCAGGACGCCTACGATCAGGACGTGCTGCTGTGCATCCAGACCGGGCAGACGCTCGACAGCCCGGACCGCCTGCGCTTCCCGAACGACGAGTTTTACCTCAAGAGTGAGGCCGAGATGTGCGCGCTCTTTGACGAATATCCCGATGCGGTGGAAAACACGCAGCGCATTGCTGACCGGTGTCATTTCGACTTCACGTTCGGCCACTATCACCTGCCGCGCTTTCTGCTGCCGGAGGGGGAGACGGACGCGGACGCCTATCTCACGAAGCTGTGCGCGCGCGGCTTTGAAAAACGCTACGGCGACCGGCCGGAGGTGCGAAAGCGGCTGGATTACGAGCTCAACATGATCCGGCGCATGGGCTTTGTGGACTACTTTCTCATCGTGAGCGATTTCATCGGCTACGCCAAGGCCCAGCACATCCCCGTCGGGCCGGGGCGCGGCAGCGCTGCCGGCAGCGTCGTGTCCTACTGCCTCGGCATCACGGACGTCGACCCCGTGCAGTATAACCTCTACTTCGAGCGCTTTCTCAACCCCGAGCGCGTGAGCATGCCGGATATCGACGTGGACTTCTGCGTGCAGCGGCGCGGGGAAGTGATCGACTACGTGATCCGCAAATACGGCGCCGATCACGTGGCGCAGATCGTCACGTTCGGCACGATGGCCGCGCGCGCGGCAGTGCGCGACGTCGGCCGGGTCATGAACATGACCTACGCCGAGGTGGACGCTGTGGCCAAGGCCATCCCCGGCGGCATCAACACCACGCTCGACGAGGCGCTGCAGCAGTCGCAGACGCTGCGCGCCATGTATGACGGGGACGACCGGCTGCACCAGCTCATCGACACGGCCCGCGCCATCGAGGGCATGCCGCGGCATGCGTCCACGCACGCGGCGGGCGTGGTCATCACGGAGCAGCCGGTGTACGCCTACGTGCCGCTGGCGAGCAACGACGGCGCGCTCGTGTGCCAGTTCCAGATGACGACGCTCGAGGAGCTGGGGCTGCTGAAGATGGACTTTCTCGGCCTGCGCAACCTCACCGTGCTCGAGGACGCGGCGCGGCAGGTGCGCCGCCGCGAGCCGGGGTTTCAGGTCGAGCGCATCCCGCTCGACGATAAGAAGACGTTTGACATGCTCGCCGCCGGGCGCACCGTCGGCGTGTTCCAGCTCGAGAGCGCGGGCATCACGGCCGTGTGCATGGGGCTGCGCCCGCGCAGCATCGAGGACATCACTGCCGTCATCGCGCTCTACCGCCCCGGGCCGATGGAGAGCATCCCGCGGTTTCTCGCCTGCTCGGCGCACCCGGAGCGCATCACCTACAAGCACCCTCTGCTCGAGCCGATTTTGTCCGTGACCTACGGCTGCATCGTCTATCAGGAGCAGGTCATCGAGATCTTCCGGCAGCTGGCCGGGTTCTCGCTCGGGCAGGCGGACATGATCCGCCGCGCCATGTCGAAGAAAAAAGAGGCCGTCATCACGGCCGAGCGCGCCGCGTTCGTGCACGGCGACCCGGAGCGGAATATCCCCGGCGCGGTGGCGCGCGGCGTGCCGGAGCAGACGGCAAACGAAATTTACGACGAGATCCTCGCCTTTGCAAGCTACGCCTTCAACAAGGCGCACGCCGTGTCCTACGCCATCGTGTCCTACCGCACGGCGTACATGAAGCGCAACTACCCGCACGAATACATGGCAGCGCTTTTGACCTCCGTGCTCGACAACACGCCGAAGGTCACGGAGTACATCGCCGAGTGCCGCGAGCTGGGCATCCGCCTGCTGCCGCCGGACATCAATGCGTCCGACGCCGACTTCACCGTCGAGGAGGGTGATCTGCGCTTCGGCCTTGTGGCCATCAAGGGCGTGGGGCGCGGACTCATCCAGGCGCTCATGCGCGAGCGGGAGATCGGCGGGCCGTTCACGGCGTTTGACGAGTTCTGCCGCCGCATGAACGGGCACGACCTCAACCGCCGCGCCGTCGAGAGCCTCATCCGCGCCGGGTGCTTCGACCGCATGGGCTACAAGCGCAAGGCGCTCATGCAGTCGGTCGACCGCGTGCTGGGCGGCGCGGCGAGCGAGAGCCGCATGAACCTCACCGGCCAGATGAACCTCTTCAGCGCGCCGGACGACGGGGGCCAGCCCGCCGACACGACGCAGCTCGTGCTGCCGGACGTGGAGGAGTTCACGCGCGCGGAGCTCATAGCCATGGAGCGCGAGACGACGGGGCTGTACCTCACCGGCCACCCGATGGACGACTACCGCGCGCTCGCGCAGCAGGCCAAGGCCGCGCCCATGGGCGACATTCTCGCAAGCTTCCACGCCCCGGCTACGGCCGCGCACCGCTACCGCGACGGGCAGCGCGTCGTGCTGGCCGGTATCTGCACCGCCAGCCGCGAGCGCGCCACGCGCAAGAACACCCGCATGGCCTACCTCCAGCTCGAGGACGACGGCGGCAGCATGGAGGTGCTCGTGTTTTCGCCCGCGCTCGACGCCTGCCGCGACCTGCTGGCGCAGGAAAACCCCGCGCTGTTCGTCGCCGGGCGCATCTCGACGCGGGATGAATCCGACCCCCAGCTCGTGGCGGACAAGGTCCTGCCGCTGACGGAGCAGGGGCTTGAGACCCTGCGCACGCCGCCGCGCCGCGACCCGCCGCCGCGGCCCGAGCCGCCGAAGCGTCACCGGCTCTGGGTGCGGCTGCCGGATAAGGACCACCCGGCCGTGAAGCGCATCGAGCTCATCCTCGAGATGTTCCCCGGCGACGAGCAGCTCGTGCTCGTGTTTGAGGACACGGGCCGGCGCGCCGCGGCCCGCTGCGTCGTGCACCCCGCGCTCGTCGAGGAGCTGCGCGAGCTGGCAGGGCCGGGCAACGTCGCCGTCACGGAGGAGAAAAGCCGTTGACGCGCCGGGCATTTTATGGTATCATGAACGTTAATTTATCTCCCGACCGGATAGGCACCGGCCGGGGGAGGTATTCAGGAGTGTGATGATCCGCAATGGACGCTGGCCCTAAGCAGGATTTATGGAATATTTTGCCTGTTATCATCGTGCTGCTCCTTGGCGCGGCCTATTTCGCCGTCATGGAGACAGCGTTTGCATCCGCGAGCCGCATCCGGCTCAAAGCCGCCGCTGACCACGGCAACCGCCGCGCCGAGCAGGCGCTGTATGTGCTCGACCACTTCGATCAGGCGATCACGACGCTGCTGATCGGCACGAACATTCTGCACCTGACGATCGCAACGCTCGTGACCGTGGCCGTGCAGCGGCAGTGGGGCATGTGGGCCGTCACCGCCGGCACGCTCGTCACGACCGTGGTCGTGTTCTTCGCAGGCGAGATGCTGCCGAAGAGCATCGCCAAGAAATACGCCGAGCGGCTGGCCATGCGCACGGCGCGCTCGCTGCGGTTTTTCATGGTGCTCTGCAAACCCCTGTCGGCCCTGCTCACCGCCTTCGGCAACGCCGTCGCCCGCCGCGTACAGAGCGAGCCCGCCGTGACCGTGACGGAGGATGAGCTGGCCGACATCATCGAGAACATGACCGACGACGGGGAGCTGACCGCCGAGCGCGGCGAGCTCATGAGCTCGGCCCTGTCGTTTGCCGACGTGCCGGTCGAGAGCGTCATCACGGCGCGCGTGGACGTCGCCGCCGTGGACGTGGACGATCCCCCGGAGGAGATCCTCGCCTACGTGCGCGAGCAGCGCCACAGCCGTCTGCCCGTGTATGCCGACAGCATTGACAATGTGATCGGCATCCTGCAGATCCGCAAATACATCAAGGCGTGCATTGCCGCCGGCGGCAAGGCCGTGGACGTGCGCCCCCTGCTCGACGAGCCCGTGTTCGTGCACCAGAGCACCCTCATCGCCGAGGTGCTGCCTGAGCTGAGCAGCCGCAAGGCAAACCTCGCCATCGTCACCGACAACTACGGCGGCACGCTCGGCATCGTGACCGTGGAGGACATCGTCGAGGAGCTCGTCGGCGAGATCTGGGACGAGGACGACGTGGTCGAGGAGTCGTTCGTGCCGCTCGGCGGCGGCCGCTACGAGGTCGATGCCGAGATGACCGTCGGCGAGGTGTTCGACCGGCTCGACTACACCGACCCTGAGGACGACGAGGAGCTGCGCTACAAGCTGCTCGGCGAGTGGACGTATGAGCAGTTTTCCTACATCCCGCGCGAGCGGGAGGGCTTCCGCTATCACCGGCTCGACGTGCGCGTTTCCGACATGAAGCAAAAGCGCATCGTCAAGCTCGTCGTGCGCCTGCTGCCGGAGGAGACCGACGAGGCCGCCCCCGCGGACGCCGCCCCGGAGAAAGGGGGCGAGCCGGCATGAGCATCGTGTGGTATTTTGTCGCGCTCGTCGTGCTGATCGCGCTGTCGGCGTTCTTCTCCGCGTCGGAAATGTCGTATTCGTCGGCCAACCGCCTGCGGCTCGAAAACGCCGCCGAGGACGGCGACCGCCGCGCGAAAACGGCCGTCGGCATCCTCGACCACTTCGACCGCACCCTCAGCGCTATCCTCATCGGCAACAACCTCGTCAACATCGCGGCGTCGTCGCTCGGCTCCGTGATCGTCATCCTGCTCGCGGGCGAGCAGTGGACGTGGGTGTCCACCGTCGTGCTGACGCTGCTGGTCATCATCTTCGGCGAGACGATGCCGAAGATCGTCGCCAAGCAGAACGCCAACGGCATTGCCCTGCGCAATGCCTATATCATCCGCGCGCTGTCGGTCATCCTCTACCCCGTGATCTGGCTCGTCGTCGGGCTCGTGCATCTCATCACGCGCCCGCTGCACGGCGATGCCGGCGACGGCGATCCCGAGGAGGCCGCCTCGCAGGAGCTGCAGTCGATCATCGAGACGGCCGAGGACGAGGACGTGCTCGATGAGGACCGCAGCGAGCTGCTGCGCTCCGCGCTCGACTTTTCCGACATCAGCGCGAGCGAGGCCATGACCGCCCGCGTCGACATGGTCGCCATCGACATCGACGACGACTGGGACGAGATCGTGCGCATCATCAACGATTCGTCGTATTCCCGCCTGCCGGTCTACTCCGGCAGCGTGGACAATATCATCGGTTTCCTGTACCTCAACCGCTTTTTCAAGGCCATGATGGACGGCCGGCCGGACGATCTGCGCGCGCAGCTCATTCCACCGTGCTTCGTCTACAAGACCACGCGCCTGCCCGACGTGCTGGCAAAGCTCCGCCGCGAGCAGAAGCACCTCGCCGTCGTCACGGACGAATACGGCGGCACGCTCGGCGTCATCACGATGGAGGACGTGCTCGAGGAGCTTGTCGGCGACATCTGGGACGAGAAGGACGTGGTGGAAAACGAGGTCGTCACGCGGCCCGACGGCGGCTATGAGCTCGACGGCGCCATGACGCTCTCGGACTTTCTCGAGCTGCTCGACTGGAACGAGGACGCCCTCGACGACGCCGACAGCACCACCGTCGGCGGCTGGACGCTCGAGCGCTTCGGCACGTTCCCGAAGGTGGGCGACAGCTTCCGGTACGAAAACCTCACCGTCACGGTCCTCGCCATGGACGGCCGCCGCGTCGAGCGCGTGCTCGTGCAGCCCGACCCGGACGCGGACAAGGACAAGGACGCATAACGCATTCCGGTCGATGATCCGGCCTGTGCAAATTTTGCACAGGCCGGATTTTTGCTTACTTGTGTGAGGCATCTTGTGCCCGGAGTGGGAAAATTTGCCCAAGCGGCGCAAGATGTGGCGATTTGTATCAGAAAACTGTTAGTGTGTGAAAGTTTTTGCACACGAACAGGCATAAAGTTTCATTTTTCGCTTGAAATTTGCACAAATTGCAGGTATAATGAACGCATATTGAATCTTTGCAAGAGGAAAATTTCAAAAAGGAGAGAATCAACTATGAAGTTCAACAAAATCGTGGCGCTGGCGCTTGCCCTCGTCATGGTGTTTGCGCTGTGCGCCTGCGGCGGCGGCAATACCGACACCAAGACCGACGACACGGGTTCCGCTTCCAAGGTCGATACCAACACCGTCTCCGTCGGCGCGATCGTCATCGCCCGCGACGATGTCCCGACCGACGAGATCTATGCGTTCGTATCCACCATCTTTGACAATCTCGACGCCATCACCGCTCAGCACGCCAAGGGCGCGGAGCTGAGCATCGAGGCTGCCGCCTCCGTCAAGGGCGTGCCGTATCACCCCGGCGCTGCCAAGTACTTTGAGGAGAAGGGCTTCAAGGTCGATGCGGTCAAGGAAGGCGCCGGCAACGGCACCGCTTCCGCGCTCAGCTTCGGCACCGGCGGCGAGTCCGGCACGTACTACGCCTTCGGCGGCGTGCTCGCTTCCTTCGTCTCCGGCAAGTCCAACTGCAAGGTCACGGCCCTCACCTCCGGCGGCTCTCAGGCCAACGTTGAGGATCTGACCAACGGTAACGTCCAGCTCGCGTTCGTGCAGAGCGACGTCATGAACTACGCCTACAACGGCCAGCGCCTGTTTGACAGCCCCGTCACCGGCTTCTCCGTCGTGGCTCAGCTGTATCAGGAGCAGGTGCAGATCGTCACCACCAACCCCGACATCAAGACCGTTGCCGACCTCGCCGGCAAGAAGGTCTCCATCGGTGCAGCCGGCTCGGGCGTGTACTTCAACGCCATTGACGTGCTCAGCGCTTACGACCTCAAGGAGTCTGACATCTCCGCCGTGTACCAGAGCTTCGGCGACAGCGCCGAGAGCCTGAAGGACGGCAAGATCGACGCCGCGTTCATCGTCGCCGGTGCGCCCACCACGGCCATCACCGACCTTGCCACCGCCGGCAGCGTCTACCTCGTCAGCCTCGACGACAGCCACGTGCAGTCCCTGCTTTCCGCTTCCCCGTACTACACCGCCGCCACCATCAAGGCCGGCACCTATTGATGCCCGAGGCGGTGATGCGCTGCATCCCGTAAACGTTCGCTACGGCGTCAGTACCCCTCACGCCGTAGCTTTTCCATCCTAACCGGAACGGAGGTTTCCCTCTATGTCTGACAACAAAAAGGCCGCGGACGCCGCGGCAAGCGCTTCGCTGCAGGAGGAAATGGACGCCGTCATGCGCAAGTATGACCGCGAATCCGCCACCCGCATCTGGGCGGGCAAGCCCAAGATCGTTATCTCCGTCGTCATGGCGCTGTTTTCGATCTACTGCATCTGGTCGACGCTGTTCAGCACGGCCGCGCTCGAGATCCGCCTGACCGCGTTCCTCGGGCTGATCGTCATCATGGGCTACCTGACCTACCCCGCCAGCAAGAAGCATGTGCACGCCAACCGCCTGCCGTGGTACGATATTGTCATCATGGTCATCGGCGCGGCTGCGTTTTTCTACTATTGCTTTAACTACTCCGTGCTCATCAAGACGCTCACCAGCGCCGCCAAGATGACGCCGTTTCTCATCGCCGTCGGCGTGGCCGGCATCCTCGTGCTGGCCGAGCTGTGCCGCCGCTGCGTCGGCCTGCCGATCCTCGTGGTCGTCGGCGCGCTGCTCGTGTACACGTTCGTGAGTATGCTCAACGCCGGGCAGACGTTCCAGCAGGTGCTCAGCCGCGTGATCTACACGCTCTTTTTCGGCACGTCCGGCGTGCTGAGCACGCCCGTGCAGGTGTGCGCAAAGTTCATCGCCGTGTTCATCATCTTCGGCGGCTTCCTTGAGCGAACCGGCATCGCCAGCTTCTTCATTGACGCAGCCAACGCCATCGCCGGCTGGACCTCCGGCGGCCCGGCCAAGGTCGCCGTTATCTCGTCCGCGCTGTGCGGCATGGTGTCCGGCTCGTCCGTCGGCAACACCGTCACCACCGGCTCGGTCACGATCCCGATGATGAAAAAGACCGGCTACAAGCCGGAGTTCGCCGGCGCCGTCGAGGCGGCGGCCTCCACCGGCGGCCAGATCATGCCGCCCATCATGGGCGCGGCCGCGTTCCTCATGGCCGAGTACATGGGCGTGACCTATGGTCAGGTCACACTCTGGGCGATCCTGCCCGCCGTGCTGTATTTCGGCGGCATCTTCATCTCCGTGCATCTCGAGGCCAAGAAGCTCGGCCTCAAGGGCATCCCGCGCTCGGAGCTGCCCCGCTTCAAGTACCTCATCCGCAACGTCTATCTGCTGCTGCCGCTCGTGTTCCTGATCTGGATGGTCACGGCGAACATCCGCTCGCTGCAGTTTTCCGCTGCGATCGCCATCCTGATCTCCATCGCCGTGAGCCTGGTCGGCACCATCTGTGACGCCTCGGCCGAGGTGCGGGAGACCAAGACCGGCAGCGTCGCCGGCATCACCGCCAAAAAGACCGGCCGCATGATCCTCGACTCGCTCGAGGCCGGCGGCAAGGGCAGCATCACCGTCGCCGTGGCTTGCGCCATGGCCGGCATGATCGCGGGCTGCATCACCGTCACGGGCCTGGCGTCCAAGCTCATCAGCGGCGTCATTGCGATCAGCAGCGCCATCCCGAACCCGACGCTCTCGCTGCTGCTGGCGCTCTTCCTGACGATGCTCTGCTGCATCGTGCTCGGCATGGGCGTGCCCACGACCGCCAACTACTGCATCATGGCCTCCACCTGCGCGCCGATCCTCATCACGCTCGGCATCCCGAAGGTCGCGGCCCACTTCTTCGTGTTCTACTTCGGCATCGTCGCCGATATCACGCCGCCGGTCGCGCTGGCGGCCTACGCCGGCTCCGCCATCGCCAAGTCCGACCCCATGAAGACCGGCATCAATGCCACGAAGCTCGCCATCGCGGCGTTCATCGTGCCGTACATCTTTGCGATGAACCCCTCCATGCTGCTCATGGATCAGGGCGTGCTCGCCGCCATTCAGGTCATCATCACGTCGTGCCTCGGCATCTTCGGCATCGCCGCCGCGCTCGAGGGCTATATCGTCACGCGCGCGCCCTGGTGGCAGCGCATCCTGCTCGCCGCCGGCGGCCTGTGCCTGATCGACCCGGAGTTCATGACCGACGTCGTCGGCGTCGCGGTCATCGTGGTCGTCATCGTGCTGCAGATCGTCCTGCGCAAGCACAGCAAGCCCGCCGCCGCGTAAAAAAACCGGAACCTTTCGCTCGGATGCACGTCAGAGTATCTGACGTGCATCTTTTTGCGCGCCGCGCGCCGCCCGGCCCTGGGGTTTACACACGCGGGCCGGCGGCGTATAATATTCCCGTGCGAAGATTCGGAAAGGAGCGATCTGCATGAAACGAAACATCCCGGCGCTCGTGCTGGCGCTGGCGCTCGCGCTGTCTCTGGCCGCCTGCGGCCGCAGCGAGAAGACCGCCGCGTCCGCCCAGCCGACGGCTGCGGCCGACAAGGCGGGGAACATCACCCTCTGCCCGACGTATGACGACGGCAAGGGCGGCTATTTTTCCGTCACGCTGCCGGCCAGCTGGGGCGACGATTACCTGACCGAATGCGGCGCCAACGACGGCGGCTATTACGTCGGCTTTTACGAAAAGACCGACCACAACAACGGTCTGGGCGGCTTTCTGTTCATGCTTGAGGTCTTTCCCACCGATTATGACTATACCGTGCTGCCGGAGTATCAGGCCATCTGCGGCCTGACCGTCGACGGCGCGAACTACAACCTCATTGCCGAGCTGCCGACCGACGTGCAGTTCGCCAACGAGAACGCCGACCTCTACCGCAGTATGTCCAACGACTTTTCGGCCATCCTCAAGAGCCTGACCTTCTCCAAGGGCGTCACGCGCACGGAGGTCACGGCGCCCACGCAGACGTCCGGCAGCGGGTCGTGAAAACGCAGTGCGTGCAAAAAACACCGTCTCCCATCAAGAGCGTTGACATAGGAAAACAAGCAGAAACCCAGTAAAATCAACGCTTTTAAG
>OLFU01000036.1_pt1 | contig 126735 bp, 131 predicted proteins | sample 1605161 | NCBI WGS metagenome assembly OLFU01 (sample SAMEA3888914, study PRJEB22519) | human gut metagenome | biome: human gut; feature: human-associated habitat; material: faeces | place: Denmark | collected 2011
CGCCAGCACAAAAAACGCTGGTAGTTCAAAAGCTAAGGCAAAAACACGCACTCAGTATACTGCTCTCAATCGCTCAACTGCCCCGTGCAACTTTCTACTATCATTTGAAGCAGATGCAGAGAGAAGACAAATATGCATCTGTTAAAGAAGAAATCGCAGCAATTTACCACGAAAACAGGGGCCGGTACGGCTATCGCCGGATCACGGCAGAACTTCGCAAGCGTAAATTCTCTGTGAACCACAAGACTGTCCAGCGGCTCATGAAGAAGCTGGGCTTAGTTTGTCATGTCAGGATGAAAAAATATCGTTCCTACAAGGGAGAAGTAGGCAAAATTGCACCAAATTTGCTAAATCGGGATTTTCATGCCGAAAAGCCGAATCAGAAATGGGTCACGGATGTGACGGAGTTTAGCCTGTTCGGAAAAAAGCTCTATCTATCCCCGATTCTCGATTTGCACAGCAACGATCTGGTCAGCTATACCATATCGGATCGTCCTGTGCTCAGCATGGTGACGACCATGCTGAACGAGGCATTTGCAAAAATTCCGGACGGAACAAACCTCATTCTCCATTCTGATCAGGGCTGGCAGTACCAACATAAACAGTATCAACGGATGCTCCGAGAGAAAGGCATCCGGCAGAGCATGAGCCGAAAGGGAACTGTCTGGACAATGCTGTGATAGAAAATTTCTTTGGGCTGCTCAAGAGCGAACTGCTGTACTTGCAGGAATTTCAGTCCATGGAACACTTCAAACAGGAACTCGTTGAATATCTGGATTACTACAACAACCGCAGGATCAAGGCAAAACTGAAGGGCTTGCCGCCTGCAATTCACAGACAACAAGCCCTTTCGGCTGCTTGAACAATTTTTACTTCAAAATATTTGTCTAACTTTTTGGGGTCAGTTCAATGCCCTATTTTACTCAAATCGAGTCTATTTTAACTCATAGAGTCAATCTTGACTCAACCTTTTCATAAAAAATAGTCTGAACCACAAGGATTCAGACCATTTTTATTTTCCGCTTTAGCCTTCCCTTACGAGCGTAACTGTTTTTTCCGCTTCATTCCAAGAAGTCTGTGCGCCAAGCGCATCCGCTACAAAGCGAACAGGCACATAGGTACGGCTATCCATGATGACAGGTGCAACGCCATATTTTTCAAGCGTTTTCCCAATCGTCATCTTAATTTCCTTTCCATCCAAAAGCAAGGTAACCTCTTTGCTTTCGCCGTTCCATGCAACCGCACCGCCCAAAGATTCTGTAATGAATCTGATGGGAACCAAGGTTCTGCTATTCTGAATCACGGGAGCCGCATCCTTTTGGGCGAGATTCCCGTTAACAGAAATGCTCTTTCTGCCAATCTGCATTTCGACGATTGTTTTCTCCTTTGCTTTTGTTTCGTTGTTTTCCTTCGTTTCCTCTACTTTTGTTTCGTTTTTCTGTGTTTTGGATTTTCTGCCGCCGGAGGAAGAACCGCCGCCGCTCTCCGGCTTGGCAGTCAGTGCTTTATAGGCATCCTGCAAGGCTTTTGTGGCATTGTTATATTCCTCTGCCGTCGCTTCAACCTTGGAAACCTCCTTTGCATCCGCCAAAACCTTTGCAAATGCCGCCCATTTCTCTGCGGAGTAATCCGCTTCCTGCAAAGCCTCTGCCTCTTTCACTGCATTTTTCAGTGCAAGCCAAGCCTGCATTACTTCATGCTCCTCTTCGATTTCACCAATCAGCTCTTTAAAGCTCCACTGCTTATTGGTTTCTGTCACTGTTGCCTTATGGTCAATCACCGCATCTGCCGCACGCATTTTTGCAAGAAACTGGTCAAGCTGTGTTTCGCTCAAGCCGCTCATCAGCATAAATTCCGCTGTGTAGCCACTGCCTGTAAATGCCTCTGCATCCCCTGCAAAGCCTTTGTACCCTGCAAGATATCCAACGGACTGGTTAATCTGGCTTTTTTCAACCGTAACTGCCTTAATTCCCATTTCCTCCAGAATTGCTCTGATTTTGCTGCCCTTTACGGTATCCGCACCGAGGTTGAACAGCAGTACCTTTGCTGCGGGGATTTCTTCCTCCGCACCAATAATGGGAACGGAATAGGAAAGATAATCCGCTTCCTCTCCTGCCCATTCGGGATGAGGCAGTCTAAGCTTTACAATCAATCGTTTTCCTGCCTCAAACGTATTCGCCTTAACGGGAATATTGATGGTTGTGAAATGCTCCTTGCTTGCTTTATTCGCATCACGCTGACCGATACGCTGTGTAATCGAGCTTTCATGCAACTCCTTCTTCTCAAATTCATCATCTGTATAGTCGGAGGGGAACTGATATGCTGTTACGTTGCAATAATAGTCGCTCATTTCCGTATAGCCTGCATCGTATGTCACTGTTACAGGAATGGTAGTATCTGTCACTCTGACTGCGGCAACATCAATAGAAACGGTAGGTGTTGCCCAATCGGGTGCCGCCTCAACGGTTTTCGCATTGGAATATACCACTTTGCTTACGCCGTTTTTCACAAGCGTCAGCTTAATCATCAGCTTGGAGCCTGCTTTCAGCGGCTTTACGCTTTCTCTAAAGCCCATGGTTGTTACGCCGGGGCTGTAAATGCTGCTTTCTGCCGCAATTTTTGCTTTGCTTTCATCCAATTCCTCGCCTGTGTAGTTATACAGTACATAGCTTACGGAATCATAATAATTTCTTTCAAAGTTCAGATAGGTTTCCATCTTTGTATCGCCTTCGGATACATGCTCCTCTCTGATATAAGCAGAGGGTTCTATAATCTGAGGGGGTGCCTGAATGGTTTTTGCATCGGAGATTTTTACCACTTCGCTTTCGCCGCCTGGCAGCGTAAGCACCGCAACGATTTTATCTCCTGCCGTCAAATCATTGGTAAATGTAATTTTACTGCTGTATGCGGAAGGCGTTACCGCACCGGAATACAGCAAAGCATTTCCTACATTTGCACTGTCAAATGCACCACCATAGCGGTAGGTATACAGCTTCAAATTGCCTGTAAGCGCATTGTCGAAATCCGCCTTTACATAAAGATTCTTATCCGTAGAAAGAATTTTGGAGGAGGTAATTTCAACAGAAGGCTCTTTTACCACCTTGCCGCCAATCAGAATATAAACCTTATCATCACTGTAATGGGTTCTGCCAGTGTCAACATCATATTTGTAAAGATATACCAATACATATTTTTCAGGCGTAAGATTTCCCTTTACATCAAAGGTATAGCTGCCGCTTCCCGTAAAGCTCTGACTCTTGAGGGATGCCGCATCATCCGGATGTGTATTGTTTCTGTCTGCAAGCCTTACAAACACATAGCCGCCCTTATAGCTGTCATATCCGTTTACGGAAACCGTAATGCTTTCCGTATCTGCTGTGAGTGCTTCGGGGGAAACGCTGATGCTGTCCCCTTCCGCTTTCGCTTTTACCGTAAAGGCTGTGCCGGGGTAATAATGCGTTTTATCTTCATCATCAACATAATAGATATAAGGAATAATCACATCCCCTGCCGTTAAAGCCTTTGTAATAGTGATTTCTACATTATCCCCACTGATAACAGGACTTTTACTGCCGACAGAAACGGGGTCTCCATATACATCAGCGTCTCCGTTTTCTTTTGCTTTATATAGGATAATCATTCCCTTGCCGGAGGGGATTAAATCCGTTTTGCTCACCGCAAGACTTACCTTGGTATCCCCTTCATATACATTCCCGTTCACAATCAGTACGGGCTTTTCCATCTCTGTCTCCAAAACAACGGGAACCGCATTGGAATATGCAACAACCGTTCCGCCCTTCATCAGCACTGCCGCAACATATTTGCCTGCTGCCAATTCCTTTTTTATAGCGGAATTTTTCTCTACCGAAACCGTTCCTGCTTCGGAAACACTCTTGTTGCCGAAAAATTCCCAATCGTCCCCCTGTACCGCATCCGCAGACGCATATTGTCTGATGATAAGGTTAGAGCCTTCTTCCACATCACCGGCAACCACAACGCTTACTGCGCTCGCACCTGCCTTAATTTTATCTGCGTTGATTTTCACTGTCGGCGCAACAGGCACAGCAGGAATCAAAACGGAATCATCAGGGATGCTCTCCGCCTCATAGTCATTGCCTTTGGGGATATACAGCGCCGTATTCTGGTTCCAATATACAACGGCACGCACACGATAGCCTGCCAGAAGCGGTTCCTCCAGATTGATTTCATAGTTTGTCAGATTTTTCGTAAACTGCAGCGGAATCGTCAATCTGCGCATATAGCTGCCTTCAAAGTCGAATGTTTTATCCTGCGGATATTGCTGGATGGAAACTGTCATATTGAAATCTACATTTTCATCCTTTGCGTATGCAAGCAATCTCTCATCTGCGGAAAAATTGATGTGCAGCTTGGTATCGCCTGCTTTTAAATCCGTATCCGCAATGCTTACCTCGGGCCATGTGTAATCCCGAAAGCCCTCGCCGTTTTTATCCACAACCGTAAGCTCACGGGATTGCTTTTGCTTGTAAAAAACATCATTCTTCGTTTCTGCAACAGGCACATTCAGATAAGCGCATACCTTCTGCCCCACCTTCAAAGGGAGAAGGGACCCTGCGAAATTACAGGTATAGCTTTTTCCGTTTTCCACCCGTACCGAATAAAGTTGCTTTGTGGCGGTGCTGTCGGGATCAAAGACTGTATTTGCGGGGTATACCGCAACAATCATGTAGCAGCTTTTCACACTGCTGTGCAGCTTCACATTTGCCGTAAGGGATGTTGCATCCTCTGTAATTTTTCCGTCTGCAAAACCATCTATTGTTACCTCGCAGCCTGCCAAAATTTCCGCCTGTGTCGGTTTGGTTGTTTCTCCGCCGGAAGAACCTTCGGAGGCAGTGACCGTAATCGGTGCAGAAGTATATTCCTGCATTTCACCGCTTGATGTATCACGCAGTACCGCTATTACCTCTTTGCCTTCCGTTGGTGCTGTTGTAAGCGTAATCGTATTACTTCCTTCGTTCAAAGCTGTATATCCAATCACACCGCTCAAGTCCGTATAGCTGAAAAGTTTAGTCGTGTCATACTCTTCTCCGCTGTCAAGCTGTATGACCTTTGCAAAGCCGGCTGTAATGTCTTGTGCAAGTGTAACCTCAACCGATTTTGTATTCGGTGTAATGGTGCTTGTTGTGATGGAAATTCCCTGTTCCTGCGCAAATGCCGAAGCTGCCGCAAAAGGAACTGTCGAAATTGCCATAATAAGTGCAACAAGCAGACTGAATACTCTTTTACTGATGCTGCTGTAAATTGTTTTCATTTTCCTCCACCCTTCTCTAGTGATTTTTATATTGTTAGCTGCGGCTAACTAAATTCCATTATAATTTGCCTCTTTTTCATTTGCAACCGCTTTTTTCCTTCTTGATAAGTGTTCTCATTTTGGCACTGCAATAAAAAAATACCCTCCCTGCCATTTGGCAAAGAGGGTATCCTCCATTTAACAAATCAATTTTATTTTACGAATGTTTCACAAAAGCGCATCAGCATAGATGCCACCCTGAGATACATCTACTTCTTCCTTGGGTGCTTCCTGCGGCTCTGTTTTTCCTTCTTCCTTGCCCTCTGCGGCACCCTCATTTACCTCCGCCGCTGCGTTTGTTTCCTCAGCAAGCGCCGACACAGACGTAAGAGAAAGCGCTATTGTCACGCACACCAACTGACTGATTAGCTTTTTCTTCATAAAATCCCTTCCTTCTCTTGTGTCCTTCCATCAAGCAATATCCTGCGAACGCTGTATTTTTCGACAAAACCCGCGAAAATACTGCATTTGCCAAAATTATAGCAGATTCTTTTCGCAATGAACATCCTACCAAAGTATGAGACGGCAACCTTATTTTTTCGCCGTTTTTGTAATAAAAAAATCGGCTTCCGCCGAAACCGATTTTTCTTCTTACATATTCTGCTTCAAGCAGGTTTTGATATCATCCTCGGGGTTGCTGACAGCACGCAAATCAAAGGTATCCACCAGATACTGCAGCACATTCGGGCTTAAAAATGCAGGCAGTGTCGGCCCCAAATAAATGCCCTTCACGCCAAGGCTCAAGAGTGCCAGCAAAACCGCCACCGCCTTCTGCTCATACCACGAAAGAATCATGGACAGCGGCAAGCCGTTCACATCCGTCCCAAAGGCATCTGCCAAAGCCGTTGCAATGCGGATGGCGGAATAGGCATCGTTGCACTGCCCCACATCAAGCAATCTCGGCAGACTTGCCACCTCGCCGAACTCCAGCTTATTAAATCTGTATTTGCCGCACGCCAAGGTTAAAATGATACAATCCTGCGGCACCTTTTTCGCAAATTCCGTATAATAATTTCGCCCCGGCCTTGCGCCGTCACAGCCGCCAATCAAAAAGAAATGTCTGAGCTTTCCGCTCTTGACCGCCTCCACGATTTTATCGGCATAGCCTAATGTGGCATGATGCCCGAAGCCGACCAAAATTTCATGTGCCTCCTCATCCTCGGGATAGCCGCCCAATTCCAACGCCTGCGCAATGATTTCGCTGAAATCCTTCTCGCCGTTTTCCTTCTTGCCGATATATTTCACGCCCTCCCAGCCGACCACATTCGTGCTGTAAATACGGTCCTTGTAGCTTTCTCTCGGGCGCATCAGGCAGTTGGTTGTCATCAAAATACACCCCGGCAGATTGTCGAACTGCTTTTGCTGATCCTGCCACGCACCGCCGAAATTCCCGACCAAGTGCGGATATTTTTTCAAGCCCTCGTAGCCATGGCAGGGCAGCATTTCCCCATGCGTATAAATATTGATGCCCTTGCCCTTCGTCTGCTCCAAAAGCATTTCCAAGTCCTTCAAATCATGCCCGGAAACCACGATAAACGGACCTTTTTTCATGTGAACATCAACGGTATGCGGAGAAGGATTGCCGTAAACCTCGGTGTTTGCCTCGTCCAGCTTCTGCATAACGGCAATCGCCATCTCGCCTGTGCGCATCGTCAAGCGAATCAGCTCCTCTACCGTCAGGGTATCATCCGTAATTGCCTCCAATGCCTCGATATAGAAATTGTCCACCTCGTCACTGTAATACCCCAGCTCCCTCGCCTGATGCCCGTAGGCACTGATGCCCTTCAAGCCATACAGTACCGTCTGCCGCAAGGAGCGGATATCGGGATCTAAATCCTCATACATAATGCCTGCCATGGGTGCATCCTTGAGCATTTCGGTTTTGGTTTCGGGGAGGGTATAGGTAACGTGTGCCGTATGATTGTCAATCTCCCCTGTCATGCCTTTCAGCGTATCCTTGATTTCCTGCGATTCCTTCAGCAGCTCCACATGAACCGCCTCATCAAAGTTTACATTCGTCAGCGTGGTAAACAGCACATTTTCGATAAAGCGAATCACGCTTTTGTCAATCTCCTTCCCCTGCGCAAGCAACGCCTTGCCGTAACAGCTGATACCCTTAATTTGAAAAATCAGCAAATCCTGCAAATTGGCAACCTCCGCCGTTTTTCCGCAAACGCCCAGCTTCGTACAGCCCTTACCATTTGCCGTCTGCTCGCATTGATAGCAAAACATTTCATAGCCTAAATCCATATTGTTGCTCATAAATCAACCGTCCCTTCTTTTCCTTTTGCAAGCTAGTGTTTCCCAACAAATGGAGATTATACGCAACCCGAAGCAGGAATCCGCCTGTTAAAATAATATACAAATTTTTTCCAATCCTACTTTAGTAGGATATACAAAAAGAATTTTTCCCGCTATAACGAATGTGAAATCACAATTAGAATTTTATGATTTTCACGGAAAAGGAGGAACGAGATGGGAAGACACACTTTTACCCAAAAATTCCTGCCTCTGGCGCTGGCGGCGCAAACGGCGTAATGCTGGATAGCAGCCTAAGCGTGAAAAAGACGGTAACCGCCACAGGGGTAAAAGCGCCCACCATCACAGGCGGCAGCAGTGGTGGTGGTGGTGGCGGCACAGCATCCACACCGAAGATTGCAATCAACGGTTTGAAGAACCCCATCGGTGAGATTCAGATGAATGTCGGCGACCTCAAGGACGAGACAGAGGCGAAAAAATCCCTGCCGAGCATGGTAACGCTGTTGGTGGATAACAAGAAAATCAAGGATGTTACGGCGAAAATCAAAAATGGTGCCTTCGATGGAAATACCGCGGGCAGCTATACCTTTGTCGGGACGGTAAAAATCCCCGAGGGCTACGCCTACAGCAACGGCACACTGACCGCAAAAGCCACCATTACGGTTGTGGCAAACAATGCAACGAAGAAACAACTGCCAACGGACACCATTGTGCAGTATGGACGAATAGAGTCGTACACTGAGATTGACAAGGAAATAAAAGCAGACAGCACTTAATGCGGCATGGGTGCAGTTGGATAGAACCACAAATTCGGAAGCCGAGGCACTGGCGAATCCGGACAAAATCTATCTGCTGCCGACAAACGACGACGAAAGGAATGTTTCTCAAGGGGTAAAATATGTGCAGGAAAGCGTACAGCTGACCGTTACGGCACTAAATTATACGGATTCCAACGGTAGCACGGTGAACTTGGGCCAAGAGGTTGCGACTTACACCTGCACAGTCGGGGCACCGGTCAGCAAAGCAGACGAATTACCCACACTGCTTACCTCCGGCAAAGATAAAGCTAATGTCCATATTCGCCTGAAAGGCACGGGAACCGCTTCTGTGATTACAGTGTCCGATGAAGCAGACATAAGCGCGGAAGAGACCGTCAATTCTAGCAATTCCGGATTGTTTCAAGATTCTATCTCCGTGGGATCAGCCACTACGGAAACAGATACCACTCCACCAAATTTTGTTGTATTTTTAGGCATGACAGTCACATCGGAGCAGCTTCCTGCGGTTGCAGTGAATAGCTTCGATAGAGAGGAAAAGAACCCCCACAAAACAACCTCAGTGACATTTACCATCCCGTCCGACAAAGTTTCCCTCACGAATGAGGGGAAAACAGCCGGCTGGTATATCCCGCAGGGTGGCTTGAAGCTGACAGCGGAGGATGTGCGGGTGTACCAACCCAAGGTTCTTGCCGAAAAAGCTAGCGTTGCGGATACAACAGTGACAGTGCCGCTCCAAGTTCTGTTTCTGAATGAGGGTAAGACTCTGAATGTGGCTCTTGTACCGACGAGCACAACATCCTACGACGGCAAAGACAATAATGCAATTTCCGGCACAGATATGCGCAATACGGAAAGTAAAGAGCCTCATTACTACTTCGCCCTATCCGGCAGCCAAAAGTACGAGTACCGTATACCCATCAGGTGCTATACGGCAACATTCGACAATGTCACAGCAGGTACCTATGCTGTTTGGGTTCAGGTTGATGACACGGATACGTGGGTCAAGGTAGGGGATAGCATAACTGTCGGCAATACGGCAGGCGGGGATTCCGATAACACCGGGAATCCTACCACCGAATAATCGCAAAATTCAAAAAGGCAAGGGAATCCTTTGATTCCCCTGCCTTTTTCTTTGCACTTACGCCAACGCAGCAGAGCAAAAAGCGCGCAGCACCTATGAATATCTCATCGACCTGACGGATGACCCCGATGTGCTCGCGCCACTGCGCTTCCTGCGAGAACGGGAAATCGTGCATTTCCAGCGTTTCGGAGAAGCTCTGGACTACGCCAGAGATTATCTGAAGCAGCAGCATTATTTTTTCATGCAGAAAAACGGCTGCAACAGCTGACAAATCATAGACACCGATAAATCGGTGGTATGCACTGCATTCCTATTTCAGGCAGCCGTTAAAGGCCCGTCTTATTCTGCCGGCATAAAAAAAGACCATCGATTTCTCGATGGTCTTTTCCGCAATTACTGCGGATGACAGGACTTGAACCTGCACGGGCGCAATGCCCACTAGAACCTGAATCTAGCGCGTCTGCCAGTTCCGCCACATCCGCACATCTCAGTGCGCCTGATTATAATACCGCACCGAAACACTTTTGTCAACATATTTTTTATATTTTTTTCATTTTCGAAAATACTACAATTAAGTGCAAGAAAGGCAAACGCCGATCTTGCACTATTTTTTTTACTGTTACGGAGGAGGTGACAGAACTTGATCGGAGGATACTTTAGCCCAGCAGACCGGCAGCAAATAGCCGAAATGTGGGCGGCATATCAACCCGTATCTGTAATTGCCTGCGCTCTCATGGTTGACCCCTCGACCGTCCACCGTGAATTAAAGTTAGGCAACGAAAACGGCGAACTGGACGAAAACAAACGGCTGGCCTACAACCCGGAACTGGCGCAGCTCCGTTTTCAGGAAAACCTGCGCCGCCGTGGCAGACGGAAAATCACGAAATAAACCACAAAGCAAGCCACACAAAGGAGGAACCATTCCATGACAAAGATGACCAAAAACGGAGTAAGCACTACCGCCGCACCGGGGCAGGAGCAGTTTGAAAACTTCACCCGTAAGGTAGGCCGGCAGGTTAAGCGGTACGTACAGTACGACTACCGCCACACTGACGGCGAACTGTTCAGCTGTGTACGCCCTACCCTCGACGCCTGCCGCGCTGCGCGTGACGCATGGCTGGGTACGAAAGCGGGGGCGATGGCATGAGCGACATTAAGCCCATTGTGCTGAAAGCACGATCCGCAAGCGACTGCGTGGGAGTTATCCGACTGACCCCAGAGGCTGAAAAAGTGGTAAGGCGGCTGCACAGCCGCTCCCACTTGCCGATTCGTCAAATTGTGTCGGAAATCATTATACAGGCTGAACACCTGATCGACATTGACCTGTCCGAATACAGCGAGGAGGAAGATGATTTATGAAAAAATGCACCCTTAACACCGTGGCGCCCGGTACGCTGATCAGCTACCGCGAACGCCACGCAATCGTGCTGGAACACCTGCCGCAAGGCGTGTTTGTCCAGCTGGTTGATCCCATTGAGGATCGCGCCTTTGGCAAAACGAACGACTGGCGCGAAAGCGATCTGCGCCAGTATCTGAACGGCGAGTTTGCCCGCCTGCTCTGCGAGGGCAACACGGACGAACTGCTGGACACCGTAACCGACCTTACGGCGATGGACGGCACAACGGACTATGGCTCCAGCGTGGACAAGGTAACGCTGCTGACCGTTGACCAGTGCCGCAAGTACCGTTACACCCGCCCCCTGCCGGACGAGTGGGAGTGGACTTCCACGCCGGTCAGCACACCGGGTGGATGGGATGAAAACAAGCGTTACGCCTGCTACCTGATCACTAGTGGCAGTGTGAGCGACTACTACTGCACCAATACCTGCGGCGCCCGCCCCGCTTTCACCCTCCCCTCCAACCTCTGCGTGGAACTGCCGCACTGCACTGGGCTTGCGGACTACACGGACGCGGAACTGCTGGAGGAGCTGCTGAAACGTCAGCAGTGCGAGAAATGACCCGGCATCAAGCCGCACGGCAGAGGCGGCTATTACGCAGGCGCCGCCGCATCGTCACGCTGCTGCTCCTGCTTACTGCCGTACTTATTATAACCCCTGTGGCGTGTACGAGAAAAGCGGACGCACCGCAGACCCCTACCGCGCCGCCTGCAAGCGTTTTGCCGTCCGTGACAACCGACAGCACCGCCGCGCCTTTATCCCCTGTTCCAACGCCGGAAACGGCGCCGTGGACGGAGGAGGACGTGCTGGCGATTGCCAGAACCCTGTCCGGCGAGTGCTACGAGGACAAGACACAGGACAAGCGACTGGTTGCAGAGGTCATCGTCAACCGCGTAAGCGCAGGGCACTTTGGGGACACCGTGATCGATGTGGTCACAAGCCCGTACCAGTTTGTTGGTTACTGGAACCCCAGCCGGGAGATCAGCGAAAGCGATATGCAGATCGCAACCGAAACGCTCCGCGACTGGTACGCCAACGACTGCAACGCGCTTTCTGAATGGCTGTATTTCACGGCTGGCGGCAACCGCGAAAACAATTTTAGAACCGAATATGAGGAGGAATAACCATGTTTGAAATCAACGTAACCGTCAACGCCCCGGAGCTTGCCGAGGCACTGAACAATCTCGCTGCCGCGCTGAAAGGCGCAAAGCCCGAACCCGCAGCCAGCAAGGCAGGCAAAGCGGACAAGCCCGCGCCCGTTCCCCCTGCGGACTATATGCCGCCTGCTGATACTGCACCGGCTCCCGCCACACCCGCGCCCGCAGTAACCCCGGCTCCAGCTCCTGCGCCTGCACCCGTTCAGGCTCCCGTAACGCCCGCCCCTGCGCCCGCGCCTGTTCCTGTGGCGCCCGCTCCCACCTACAACCGCGATCAGATTATGACGGCAGGCGCCGCGCTGATTGACGCGGGCAAGATCAACGAGCTTATGGGGCTGCTCAATTCCTTTGGCGTTCAGGCTGTGACCCAGCTCAAGCAGGATCAGCTGGGCGCATTCGCAACAGAACTGCGCAAGCTGGGCGCCCAGATTTAAGAGAGGAGGACACCCGATGCCGGATAAACACGCAATTCTTTCCCCGTCAGCCGCGCACCGCTGGCTGCATTGTACGCCGGCGCCGCGTGTGGAGGCTGAATTTCCCGAAACCGCCAGCGAATATGCCGAGGAGGGCAGACTTGCCCACAGCGTATGCGAACTGGCAGCAAAAAAGAAATTTACCGTTATGAATAACCGGACATATAACAGCCGGTTGAAAAAGCTGAAAGCTGATCCCAAATGGGACGATGAAATGCTGTCCACCGCCGCCACCTATGTGGAACACCTGACCGAACATGCAATGCGGTTTGAACACGCGCCCTACGTTGCGCTGGAGGTGCAGGTGGACATCACCGACTACGCCCCGGAGGCGTTCGGCACCTGCGACTGCGTAATGATCGGCGGGGACGAGCTAATCATTACCGACTACAAGCACGGCAAAGGTGTACCCGTTTCCGCGCAGGACAATCCGCAGATGCTGCTGTATGCGCTGGGCGCCCTCAAGCTGTACCGCCCTATTTACGGCGATATGATCCGCCGCGTCAGTACTTACATTGACCAGCCCCGGCTGGGCAGCTATGACGGCGCATCCATGACCGTGGAGGAACTGCTTGCATGGGGCGAAAGCATTAAGCCCAAAGCCGCCGCCGCGTTCATGGGAACCGGTGAATTTGCACCCGGCGAATGGTGCCGTTTCTGCCGCGCAAAAGCAAAGTGCCGCGCCCGCGCAAACCAAAACACCGCGCTGGAAGATTTTAAGGACTGTATCCCGCTGGGGCGATCCATTCCGATGCAGGCAGAGTACGACGCCACAGGGTTTAAGCCGTCCAACTGCCTGACAGACGAGGAGATCGGCGCCTTGCTGGTCAGAGCCGAGGGGCTTGTGGCATGGTATAACGACCTGAAAGAATACGCCCTCGCTGCCTGTTTGAACGGCAAGACCATCCCCGGCTGGAAAGCCGTAGAGGGGCGCAGTACACGCGTCTGGACAGACCAGGACGCCGCGCTGGATGCTCTTATGGCTGGAGGCGTGGAGGAGGCGATTATTTATGACCGTGTACCTAAAACGCTGGCGCAGCTGGAAAAGGTCATCGGCAAACAGCGGTTTGGCGAACTGGTGGGCGGCATGATCACAAAATCCCCCGGCAAGCCTGCGCTTGCTGCTGAAAGCGACAAACGCCCCGCATACAACGGCGCGGCGGCTGATTTTTCGGAGGTGAAAGCACTATGAGCATTGAACGCCTCGGCGGCGCCTATATCCCTGTTTGCGACTGCTGCGGCGAGGAACTTGCAACGGAGTACGACTTTTACGATGCGCTTGCCGCTGTCAGAGCCGCAGGCTGGCGCAACGTGAAACGCGGATCGGAGTGGATGACTTACTGCCCGGACTGTTACAACGAAATCCACGGTGCGGCAGCTGACTTTACGGGGGTGGGGCGATGAATATTACCTACCTGCACGGCGAACCGGCGCCCCGCAAAGAACTGGAACCATTTGACGTTGTACAAGGCTCTTTTCACGCCCAGCTGTACGACATAAACAGCCTGCTGGATTTACCCCTTGCGAACGTCCGCAAGCTGTGGAAAATCATGCTTTCAGCCGCATGGGAAAATGAGAAATCCATTGAACAGGTGCGGAGCTGGCTGCCCCGCGCTGCTGAAAATGCGGCAGAGGATATACAGCTTGCAGAAAACGCCCTGAAAGACGCAAAGACTGCCGCTGCTGCACGCCACAGTGAAAACGCCGCAATGGGCGATGGCTACTGGCAAAAGACCGTTACCGACCTGAAACGGATGCTGAAAAACGCAAAGGCGAAAAAGGCAACGGCATCTGTAATAGACAAGATCACCCACAACCTTGACAGCGCGATCCAGCACAGGGACGCGCCCAGACTGGCAGACCGTGCAGTAAAGGATGCACAAAGGCGTCTGACGAACTGCAAAGCCAGACAGGAAAAAGTGCAAAAGCTACAAGTTATTTTCAATGACATGGCTGCAAAAGCCAAAATATAAGGAGGCATTTATTATGTATCAGAATATCCCCACCAAAGTGTTGACCGGCGAGGTGCGCCTGTCTTACGCCAACCTGACCACTCCCCGCGCTGTCCAGCAGGGACAGGATGCAAAGTACTCCGTAACCCTGCTGATCCCCAAAACGGATACCGCCACAAAAGCGAACATCGATGCCAGTATTGAGGCGGCTGCACAGGACGCGCAGGGCAAACTGTGGAGCGGCATCCGCCCGCCTGTGCTGCCCACCCCGCTGCACGACGGCGACGGCGTCCGCGAGAACGGCACCCCTTACGGCCCGGAGTGCAAAGGCTGCTGGGTAATGACTGCCAGCACCAAAAACAAGCCGCAGGTTGTCCACCAGTCTGATGTCAACACCGAACTGGCACCGCAGGACATTTACAGCGGTATGTACGCCCGCGTGACCATCAATTTCTTTGGCTACATGAGCAACGGTAAAAAGGGCGTTGGCTGCGGCCTGGGCAACGTGATGAAAACACGGGACGGCGAACCCCTGGCGGGCGGCGCGTCTGCTGCGTCTGACTTTGCATCCGTAGGCAATACGGTTGCCGCCCCGGCTGCACCTGCCGCGCCCAACTACGGCGGCGTACCTGCTGGCGCAGCTCCCTTGCAGATTAACCCGCTCACCGGCCAGCCTATGGGCGTTTAACCCTCTTATTTCCCCGTTTGGGGCGTTTCTGGGCGGTTGTACGTCAACAGCCGCACCCCAGTGTCAGCACGGGCGCGGTGCGCAACGCGATGCTATCAAAGCGCGATCCCGTTAGTGCTTTGAGGTTATGTGGTTATCCTCACGGCGGCAGCACCATCCGCGAAACCGCAGGGTGCCGTTTCTGGGCGGTTGTACGTCAACAGCCGCACCCCAGTGCTATTTTTGAAAAAGGAGGCGGGCGTATGCACCATTTAAGCATTGACCTTGAAACATACAGCAGTGTGCCGATTGCAAAGGCCGGCGCGCAGAAATATATCCAAAGCCCGGATTTTGAAATCTTATTATTTGCTTACAGCCTGGACGGCGGGGACGTGCAGATCATTGATCTGGCGCAGGGCGAACTGCTGCCGCAGTGGCTTGCCTCTGCCCTGTCCGACCCCCAGTATATCAAACACGCATACAATGCCTCGTTTGAGTGGGGCTGTCTGTCCAAATTCATGGGAACGCTGCCCATTGACCAGTGGCGTTGTACCATGTTCCACGGTCTTTACTGCGGCTATACGGCGGGGCTGGACGCTACCGGCAAAGCCCTGGGCTTACCGGCAGACAAACAAAAGCTGTCCACCGGCAAGGCACTGATCCGCTATTTCTGCGTCCCCTGCGCCCCTACAAAGACCAACGGCGGGCGTACCCGCAACTACCCGCGCCACGATCCGGCGAAATGGGCGCTGTTCAAAGAATACTGCATCGGGGATGTTACCACCGAAATGGAAATACTGCACCGGCTGGAAAACTTCCCCGTGCCGCCAGAGCTTGAAAAGCAGTGGCAGACGGATGTACTGATAAACGCCCGTGGCGTGGCGGTTGACATGGATATGGTGCGCGGCGCGCTGTGGATCGGGGAAACCACCCGCGATCAGCTGACCGAGGAGGCGGTTACGCTGTCTGGGCTGGATAACCCCAACAGCGTAAAACAGCTCATGCAATGGCTGGAGGAAGAACTGGACGAGGAACTCACCGACTTGCGCAAAGACACCGTAAGCCGCCTGTTAAACGGCAACCTGACGAACGACACCGCCCGCCGTATGCTGGAAATCCGGCAGGAGCTGGGCAAGACCAGCACAAAGAAGTACAACGCCATTGAGGCGGCTGTCTGCGCCGATGGACGCGTCCGCGGCCTCTTGCAATTCTACGGCGCCAACCGTACAGGACGCTGGGCCGGCAGGCTTGTACAGGTGCAGAACCTGCCCCGCACCTACGTGGAACCGCTGCCGCTGGCGCGCGACCTTGTAAAGCGCCGAGAAACCGCGTCACTGCGGGCGTTGTTCGGCTCCGTGCCTGACACCCTCTCACAGCTGATCCGTACCTCATTTATTGCCGAACCCGGTAACGCGCTGGTGGACGCGGATTTTTCAGCCATTGAGGCGCGCGTCATATCGTGGCTGGCCGGCGAAAGCTGGCGGCTTGATGTATTCAGGACGCACGGGAAAATATACGAGGCGTCTGCATCGCAGATGTTCGGCGTACCGCTGGAACGGATTAAAAAGGGCAACCCCGAATACGCCCTCCGGCAGAAAGGCAAGGTTGCGGAGCTTGCGCTGGGGTATCAGGGCAGCACTGGCGCACTGATCAAAATGGGCGCACTGGACATGGGGTTGACCGAGGCAGAACTGCCGGACATTGTGAACCGCTGGCGGGACGCAAACAAGCGTATACGCGATCTGTGGTACAGCATGGAGGCGGCTGCGGTGCAAGTTATTCAGACAGGGCAACCCGTAGGGCTGCGCAGTCTGGTGCTGGCGCGTGAAATGGACGCCGGCAACAATCTGGACTTTCTGACCATACGCCTGCCCAGCGGGCGCAAGCTGTATTACGCGTGCCCCTCGCTGGGGCAAAACCAGTGGGGCAAGCCGTCAATCACCTACATGGGCATGGATCAGACCACAAAGAAATGGAAACTGATCGAAACCTACGGCGGCAAGCTGGTGGAAAACTGCGTACAGGCTATTGCCCGCGACTGTCTGGCAGAGGCTATTGAACGGCTGGAGGCGGCGAACTACCCCGTTGTTTTCCACGTCCATGACGAGGTTGTGGTGGAATGCGCCGCAAAACGCGCCAGCCTGGACGATATAGCCGCCATTATGGGGCAACCAGTATCATGGGCGCCAGACCTGCCGCTGGGCGCAGACGGCTGGGTTGGCGCGTTCTACAGAAAGGATTGAGGAGGTATCACAATGCACGACCCAGTAAACCACCCCGCCCATTACACGGACGGGCAGATCGAGGTCATCGACTTTATAGACGATAAACAGCTGTCTTACTGCCTCGGCAACGCGGTCAAATACATTTCCCGCGCAGGCAAGAAAGACCCGGCTAAAACCATTGAAGACTTGCAAAAGGCAGTCTGGTATCTGAACCACGAAATTGAAAAACGGAAACGGGAGGCAGCGCAATGTACGACATCAGACCCGGCGCAATCATAAACGCGGACTGCCTCACCGTTCTACGGCAAATGGACGCCGGCAGCGTGGATATGATCATAACCGATCCCCCGTATGGCGTGGACTACCAAAGCACCCGCGCCGCAAAGGAAAACCGCAAAGACAAGATCGCGGGCGATAAACGCCCCTTTATCTGGTGGATATATGACGCTTACCGCGTCTTGAAAGAGGGGGGGGGAGTACTATGTTTCAGCCGCTGGGATGTACAGCAGACGTTTATAAACGCGCTGAAAATCGCAGGCTTTTCCGTCAAGTCCGTAATCGTATGGGATCGCGTCCACCACGGCATGGGCGATCTGAAAGGCAGCTTTGCCCCTCGGTATGATACCTGTATCTTTGCCGCCAAAGGGCGGTATATCCTGCCAAACGGCCGTCCTGACGATGTGATCCAGTGTCAGCGCCTGAACGGCGCGGAACTGCTGCACCCGAATGAAAAGCCCGCCGCCCTTATGCGGCAGCTGGTGGAGGCAACCACAAAACCGGGTGCGCTGGTGCTTGATCCGTTTGCGGGCAGCGGCTCCACGCTGGCGGCGGCAGCACTGACGGGCAGGCAGTATATCGGCGTGGAGATTGATCCCGAATACTGTCGCATTGCGCAAAAGAAAGTGCAGGACGCGCTGAAAATGCGCCTGCTGAAAGGAGGCATCGACTTATGAAATTAGTATATATCTGTTCCCGCTACCGCGCGGATGCAACCCACACTGTAGAGGAGGCTGTGGACAGCGCATTGTACGCCTGTTCTGTGGCAATCAGCAAAGGCTGTGCGCCGATTGCGCCCCACCTCTACCTGCCCCGCTGTCTGGACGATAACGAACCCGCCGAACGCGCGGCCGGCACGGCTGCGGGGCTGGCGTTCCTCGCTGTGTGCGATGAAGTCTGGCAGTGGGGCAAAACCATTACCGAGGGCATGGCGGCAGAGCTTGCCCGCGCAAAAGAACTGGGCATCCCCATTAAAGTGTACAACACGCTGGGCATCCCGTATGAACAATGGAACAGCGTAAAGCTGGCGAACGATCCCGCCTACATAGCCGAGTGCCGGAAAGCGGGGCGGGAGCTTTGAAACACTTGGGCGACATAGCAAAAGTACTTGGCGGCGATATTGCCCCCGTGGACGTGATCACCTTTGGCTCACCGTGTCAGGACTTGTCCGTGGCGGGCGGTCAAAAAGGCATGAAATACGTTTGCCCCGCCTGCGGCGTAGAGTTTGCGATCACTGCTGGCGCCGCGTCCTGCCCCATGTGCGGCACGGAAATAGAAAAGACCCGCTCCGGGCTTTTCATTGAGGCGGTGCGGATTATTAAGGAAATGAGGAAAAAGACCAATGGAAAACAACCCCGCTTTGCCGTCTGGGAAAACGTCCCTGGCGCGTTCAGCAGCAACAAAGGCGCAGACTTCCAGATCGTCCTGCTTGAACTGTGCCGTGTCACAGAACCAAAAGCCCCCGCTATTGCTGTCCCTAAAGGCGGCTGGCCAAACGCCGGATGCCTCACTGACGTGGGCGGCGGCAGCATTGCCTGGCGAACCCTTGACGCTCAATTTCACGGAGTACCCCAACGCCGCCGTAGGATCATCCTTGTCTGCGATTTTGCAGGACAATGTGCCGGACAGCTACTCTTTAAGCCCAGCGGCCTGCCGGGGTATCCTGCGGAGGGCGTTTGTAAGGGGCAAACCCCTGCCGGAGCCGCTGCTGTCTGCGCTGATTATGCAGGCGAACCAATAGGCTTTGCTTACAAAGCCAGCGGCACCGCAGGCAGTGTTGCGGCAGCGGTCAACACCGCCCCCACCCTGTTAAGCGCGCGGCATGACGCGGCAATCTGCCTGCAAGGCTCCATGATCGGACGCGCCGACAGAAACGGCCCGCAGGGAAACGGCATAAACGAGGACGTGAGTTTTACACTGAACACGACCGACCGCCACGCCGTAGTGATAGAAAACCATCCGCAGGACAGCCGCGTGTCTATCCGCAAAGATGGCACGGTACAGACGCTGACCGGGCAGATGGGTACAGGGGGGGGAATGTGCCATTAGTTTTGTTGGAGGAGTAACCATAGGCGGCAACGCCGTTACATTTAAGGAAAACGCGCCTGCACTGCTGGCGCGCGACTACAAAGACCCGCCAACGCTGGCGTTTGAAACCCTGACAGGAGGCGAAAGCATGAACACAACATACACAGTGCGCCGTCTGACGCCCACTGAATGCGCCCGCCTGCAAGGCTTTCCAGACTGGTGGGCAGACCTGCCGCAGCTTGAAGATATGACCGATGAGGCGTTTTCGTTCTGGCAGGAAGTGCGCGCGACCCACGCCGCAATCAACGGCAAGACCTATAAGCCCGTAAGCAAGCGGCAGATGGTCAAATGGTACAACAAGCTGCACACCGACAGCGCAGAGTACAAAATGTGGGGCAACGGCGTTGCCCTGCCCGTGGTGCGTATCCCTCTGCACGGTATGGCGCAGCTGGGCGCAAAGACAATGGGCAGCTTGTTTGACGGCTCCGGGGGCTTTCCCCTTGCCGGTCTTTTGGACGGCATAGAAACCCTGTGGGCGTCGGAAATTGAACCCTACCCCATTGCCGTTACAGCGTGGAACTTTGGCGGCAGGGCGCAGGTATTACTGGGAGGTGTACATCGGAATGAGTGAGTTTTTACCGTTCCCGCAAAAGAAATACAACATAATTTATGCCGATCCCCCGTGGAGGTATTCTGATCGGAGCTGTATCGGCAATGCAGAGGATCACTACGAAACGATGACGTTCAAAGACCTCTGCCGCCTGCCCGTTTCAGGTAACGGGGGGGGATCACCCGGAATTGCCGCAGACAACTGTGTGCTGCTTATGTGGGCAACGTATCCCATGATGCGGGAGGCGTTGTTCCTGATAGACGCATGGGGGTTTACCTACAAAAGCATTGCGTTTCAATGGGTAAAGCAAAACAGGAGCGGCAACGGTTACTTTTTCGGACTGGGACGCTGGACGCGGGGCAACACGGAGCCGTGCCTGCTGGCAGTCAAGGGCAAACCCAAACGCGCGTCGAACGCCGTCAGTCAGCTCATTATGTCACCGATCCGCGAACACAGCCGCAAGCCGGACGAAGTACGCGACCGCATCGTGGAGCTGCTGGGAGACTTGCCGCGCATAGAGCTGTTTGCCCGCGAGGCGGCGCCCGGCTGGGACTGCTGGGGCAAAGAGGCTCCAATAAATGGGGTGTTCCGCTATGATGATTAACGACAGAAAAATAATCATATCTGTGGGCAACCACCGACGCAGTGTAAACTGGCAGCCGCAGACCCTGCTGCTGTCCGAATTGTACGAAAAACTCCGCGTACCGGCGCGGGGAACGGAAACCATGCAGGAATACCTCGCGCTGCGCAAGTCTGAACAGGATGATCGCAAAGACGTGGGCGGGTATGTGGCCGGCTCCCTTGCCGGAACGCGCCGCAAGGCGGGCGCAGTGACCGGCAGGGACGTTGTAACCCTTGACCTTGACACCATACCCCCAGGCGGCACGGAGGACGTTCTGCGGCGCGTGGAGGGGCTGGGGTGCGGTTACTGCATATACAGCACCCGCAAGCACTCCCCCGCTGCCCCGCGCCTGCGCGTTCTGATCCCGCTTGACCGCACGGCAACCGCAGACGAATACGAACCCATAGCCCGCCGCATGGCTGAATATATCGGCATGGAGTTTGCCGACCCTACCACGTTTGAAGTAACGCGGCTTATGTACTGGCCCAGCTGCTGCGCAGACGGCGAGTATATTTACACCTATCAGGACAAAGGGATGCTGTCCGTGGACGGGGTGCTGGCAACGTATAAGGACTGGCACGATGTCACCGAATGGCCGCAGGCTGTAGGCGAAAAGAACCACGCCAAACTTGCCATGCGGCAGGGCGATCCCCTTGCTAAAAACGGTGTTGTAGGCGCATTCTGCCGCACTTATGACGTCTACCGCGCAATGGATGTGTTCCTGCCCCATATTTACGAGGCTGTGGACACCATGCCGGGGCGATACACCTACCTGGGCGGCAGCACTACGGGCGGCGCAGTGGTCTATGATGACGGCAAATTTCTTTACAGCCACCACGCCACCGACCCGTGCAGCGGGCGGCTGGTCAACGCCTTTGACCTCGTGCGCCTGCACAAGTTTGAGGGGCTGGACGATGACGCCGTACCCGGAACCCCTACCAACCGCCTGCCGTCCTACACGGCTATGTGTGAGCTTGCCGTAGCGGACGCCGGCGTGTCTGCCCTTATGGCGCAGGAGCGCGTACAGGCGGCGGCAAGCGACTTTGCAGACGTGGGCAGCACCGGCACCGCAGAGGGCGCAGACGCGCCCACAGACGGCGAAACACAGCCCAGCATGGACTGGGTTGCCCAGCTGACCGTAAACAAGCAGACGGGCGTAATTAAGGCTACCATCGACAACGTTTGGCTGATCCTTGAAAACGACCCGAACCTGAAAGGCAAGTTTGCCCTTAACGAGTTTGCTGGGCGCGGCGAGGTGCTGGGCGCCCTGCCGTGGGAAAAGCGCAGCAAACGCCGCCTGTGGGACGATAACGACAACCAGGGGCTGTACTGGTATATGGAAAAATACTACAACATTACCGGCAACGGAAAAATTGACGGGGCGCTGTCCCTGCACAGCGTCAAGCACAGTTTCAACGAGGTGCGCGACTACCTGAACAGTTTGCAGTGGGACGGTACGCCGCGCCTTGACACCCTTTTTATTGACTATCTGGGGGCGGCTGACGAGCCGTATATCCGCACTGTGACGCGCAAGGCGTTTACCGCCGCCGTGAGCCGCGCCATGACCCCCGGCTGCAAGTATGACACGATGGTTATTCTGTCCGGCCCACAGGGCATCGGCAAAAGCACCCTGCTGGATAAAATGAGCCGGGGCTGGTTTAACGACAGCATCCGCACCTTTGAGGGCAAGGAGGCAAGCGAACTGCTGCAAGGGGTGTGGATCGTGGAAGTGGGCGAACTGGACGCATTCCGGCGCACGGACGTTGCGCGGATCAAACAGTTTCTTTCCCTGCGGGCGGATCGTTTCCGCGCCGCTTACGGCCGGCACGTCAAAGAACTGCCGCGCTGCTGTGTCTTTTTCGGCACGACCAACACAACGGAATATCTGCAAGACCGCACCGGAAACCGCCGCTTTTGGCCTGTGGACGTAGGGCAGCAGGAGCCGAAAAAAAGCGTCTGGCGCGACCTGGACGATGACATCGATCAGCTATGGGCGGAGGCAACTATGCGCTGGCGGGCCGGCGAGGCGCTGTTCCTTACCGGCGAAGTGGAAGAAACCGCAAAGACCCGGCAGGAACAGCACCGGGAGATCAGCACCCGCGAGGGCATTGTGCTGGACTTCCTGGAACGCGAGGTGCCGGAGGACTGGCAAAGCTGGCCGCTGGACAAGCGCCGGATGTTCTGGGCGGGCAGTATCACCGGGGAGCTGAAACTTGTGCCGCGTGATAAGGTTTGTGCCCTTGAGGTGTGGTGCGAGGCGTTCAACGGATCGCAGAAAGAAATGAAGTACACCGACACCACAGAGATCAACGGGATACTGGAAACGGCAAAGGGCTGGGTGCGATCCAGGAATGGCATCCGCTGCGGATACTGCGGGCTGCAACGCGGTTTTACACGGTGCTTTTAGCCGTTACATTGCCTGTTACATCTGGGTGTTACATCTTCTTTGAATGTAACAGGCGCCCGTTACATCGTTACATTGGTGTTACATTGAATGTAACGGGCAAAACCCTTGTAAACACTGGCTTTGAGGGCTGTCTGTTACATTGTTACATTCATTTCTATTAAGTACTAAAATAGAGAGATTAGAGAAAATAGAGAGTATTTTACACGCCTAATCCGCCTGATCCGCGCATATTACGCGCGCGATGTAACTAATGTAACACCCCTGTTTTTGATTGATTTTGGAGGTACGAATATGCGGGAAAGCGATATTGAACGCCGCCTTGTGCAAGGGGTGAAAAAGCTGGGCGGCAAGGCGTATAAGTTTGTCAGCCCCGGCAACGTTGGTGTGCCTGACCGGCTGGTTGTTCTGCCGGGAGGCGTAGTCCTGTTTGTGGAAGTCAAAGCCCCGGACGGTCGGCTGTCCCCCAACCAGCGGCTGCAAATGCGGGAGCTGACCCAGATGGGGGCGCACGTTTTTGTAGTGTGGGACGCCGGGGACGTAGACGTATTTTTACAAGCCTGCCGCGACAGGTACATGAAGTGAGGGATGCTGAATGATTTATGAACCGTATCCGTACCAGCAGTATTGCGCGGCGCGGATTGTAGCGGACGCCGCCGTGGGGTTGTTTTTAGATATGGGACTTGGCAAGACCGTGATCACGCTGGATGCGATCAACACCCTGCGGTATGACCGCTGGGCGGTGCAACGGGTGCTGATCATAGCCCCCAAAAAGGTTGCCGAGGGAACCTGGACAAAGGAGGCGCAGAAGTGGGAACACCTGCGGCACCTGCGCATATCGGCGGTGCTGGGCAGTCAGCAGAAACGGTTGCGGGCGCTTGCCACCCCGGCAGACATTTACGTGATCAACCGGGACAATGTGGCGTGGCTTGTGGATTATTTCAAAAATGCGTGGCCGTTCGACATGGTGGTGCTGGACGAAAGCAGCAGCTTTAAGAACAGCCAGAGCAAGCGGTTTAAGGCGTTAAAGCTGGTACGGAGCCGGATCAACCGTCTGGTGGAACTGACCGGCACCCCCGCCTCCAACGGGCTGATCGACCTGTGGGCGCAGATATACCTGCTGGACGGCGGCGCAAGGCTGGGCAGAACGCTGGGGCAGTACCGTGAACGGTTTTTCGACCCGGACAAGCGGAGCCGCACACAGATTTTTTCCTACACACCAAAGGACGGCAGCATGGAGTACATACAGCAGGCCATCGGGGATATATGCGTAAGCATGAAAGCCGAGGACTATTTGAACCTGCCGGATCGAATGTTCGATGATGTACCCGTGGTGCTGGACGATAAAACACGGAAAGCCTACCGGCAGTTGGAGCGTGACCTGCTGCTGGAACTGGACGAGGGGCAGATTACCGCCGCCTCGGCCGGGGTGCTGACCGGCAAACTGTTACAGCTTTGCAACGGGGCGGTGTATGACAGTGAGAAACGGCCGCTTGCGATCCACAACTGCAAGGTGGAGGCGTTTCTTGAGGTGCTGGAACAGCTGAACGGGCAGCACTGCCTGGTGTTTTATAACTTCCAGCATGACCGCGACCGCCTGCTTGCGGCGCTTGAACCGCTGGGGCTGCGTGTGCGGGTGTACCAGAACGCCGCAGACGAGGACGCATGGAACGCTGGGGAAATTGACGTACTACTGGCACACCCCGCAAGCTGCGCCTACGGACTGAACCTCCAGAATGGCGGGCATCACATTGTGTGGTTTGGCCTTACCTGGTCACTGGAGCAGTACGAGCAGGCAAATAAGCGGCTGCACCGGCAGGGACAGCGGCACCCGGTCATCGTCCACCACCTTGTGGTGCAGGGCGGCATGGACGAGGACGTAATAGACAGCCTGCGGGCAAAGGGCGATACGCAGGAGGCGTTGATGGCCGCATTAAAAGCAAGGATTAAGAAAGCGAGGGAAACTGCGGTATGAGTGAAAAAGTAAATCCCGCCGTTATGCTGAACGGCGATCAGGTATATCTGGACGAACTGATCCGGGAAAACGCGAGGCTGACCGTTATGCAGGAGGCTTTCCGTGTGCGGATCGCGGAACTGGAACAGCAGATTGAGGATCAGGCGGCGAATATTGCCAGTCTGGAGGTGCATTCCTACGCACGGGAAAGCGCGGACGATCTGCGGCATTACAAAAGCCTGCTGAAAAAGGCGGTGAACAACCTGCATTTTGTTATGGCTGGCGGCGACCCCTGCAAGGTGTGCGCCAAAAAGTGCATGATGGGCGAGGGAAACTGCCGGCCGGTTTGGACGGGGGAAAAGGAAATATGACGTTAAAGGAGCTTTCCCAGTTGTACTATCTGAACCGGGAAATTGAACGCGACAAGGCGCGGCTTGACGAGTTGTATTCTAAAGCTGCTGGTTGCACCCAGACCATAACGGGGATGCCCCACGTTCCCGGTGTAACGGACAAGGTGGGCAAGTACGCCGCCGAAATTGCCGATCTGCGGGGTATCATTGAGGCGAATATCCAGCGGTGCTTTTACGAATTGAACCGGCTGAACCGCTTTATTGAGAACGTAGACGATGCACAAATGCGCATGATCCTGTCCCTGCGGTTTGTGAACGGGCTAACCTGGCGGCAGGTTGCGCACAGTATCGGCGGGGGCAATACGGAGGACAGTGTGCGCAAGGCCTGCCAGCGGTTTTTGCAGGAACAGGACGCAGAAAATTAAAGTTGTCCGTTTTGTCCGGTTTAGATGTGCTATAATGGCATAGGTGGAATTAGGCTTGATTATTCCTCCTTTGTGGCATGGGGCGGTGCGCGTTCAAAGGCGCACCGCCCTGCTTTATCTTATTTTTGTTATGAGGTGGTGATCTTGGCAGATAAGTTGACGCCAAAACAGCGGCGGTTTACGCAGGAGTTTACAATAGACCATAATGCGACACAGGCCGCGATCCGTGCTGGGTACAGCCCTAAAACGGCAGGCGCAATAGGCGCTGAAAACTTAAAAAAACCTCAAATTGATGCCGAAATCAAGCGGATCGAAAGCGCAACCGTGCAGAAACTGGAAATCACACGGGAACGAATTGCGCAGGAATTGGCGGAGATTGCGTTTGCCAAAGCAACGGACTATGTGAGCGTGGAAACCGAACCGGCGCCGCGCCTGATCATTCACCCGCTGACCGGGGAACCCGTGACCATTCCGGGCGGCTTTTGCCAGACGGTGCGGATCACAGATACCGCAGGACTGGCAGAGGACAAAAAAGCCGCTATTGCGTCTATCAAGCAGGGCGCAAACGGTATTGAGCTAAAGACCCACGACAAGGTGCGGGCATTGGAAATGCTGGGCAAAATGCTGGGTATGTTCGACAGCCGCGAGGCGCCGGCAGAACAGGAAAACAACCTGTTTGACGCTATCGTGGGCAGTATGGAGGAGGTGCTGGATACGGATGATTTACCAGAAGTTGAGCAAGCGGCAGCTGCTGGCGATGACGTGGTGGAACCGTCCGGCGTTTCGGAACCTTGACGGCATTATTTGCGATGGCTCTATCCGCTCCGGCAAAACCGTGTCCATGTCAGTGGGCTTTGTCCTGTGGGCAATGGCGCAGTTTGACGGCGCCGTGTTCGCTATCTGCGGCAAGACCATTGAAAGCCTGCGGCGTAACGTGATCATGCAGCTGCCCACATGGCTGGAGGGCATAGTAAGCATAAAAGAACGCCGGAACGAAAACCGGCTGATCGTGACGGTTAACGGCAGATCAAACAGCTTTTACCTGTTTGGCGGCAGGGACGAGAGCAGCTACACGCTGATCCAGGGCATTACCCTTGCCGGGGTGCTGTTTGACGAGGTTGCCCTTATGCCCCGCAGCTTTGTAGAGCAGGCTCTGGCGCGTTGCAGTGTGGATGGCAGCAAATTCTGGTTTAACTGCAACCCGGAGGGGCCGGGGCATTGGTTTTATACCGAATGGGTACAGAAAGCCGCAGACCGGCACATTTTGCACCTGCATTTTACTATGGACGATAATTTGAGCCTGTCCGCGTCAATCAAAAGCCGATACGAGGCGATGTATAGCGGCGTTTTCTACGACCGATACATCCGGGGGCTTTGGGTTGTCGCGGAGGGCCTTATTTATACCTGCTTTAACCCCAAATTGCACGTTGTCCCGGCGCAGGAGCGGGCATACGACAAGTATTATATCTCCTGCGACTACGGCACCATAAACCCCACCAGCATGGGGCTGTGGGGCCGTGCAGGCGGCAAGTGGTACAGGATTGCAGAGTACTACTTTGACAGCCGCCGCGAAAGCCGCCAGCAAACAGACGCTGAATATTATGAGCAGCTGTGCAAGCTGGCGGGCAACCGTAAAATACATTCTGTGATCGTTGACCCGTCCGCTGCATCGTTCATTGAAACGATACGGCGCGGCGGGCGTTTTCGTGTGGAGCCTGCGTCCAACGCGGTGCTGGATGGCATCCGGGACGTGTCCACGCAGTTGCAGCTGGGCAACTTGTTTATAAACGACTGCTGCCGGGACTGCATACGGGAGTTTGGTCTTTACCGCTGGGACGAAAAGGCGGCAAGCGACAAGCCCCTCAAGGTGGACGATCACAGCATGGACGATCTGCGCTATTTTGTGCATACGGCGTTTGCACCGCCGCGTTTCAGTTTTTAGGAGGTGAGCATACTTGCAGACGTTATATTTTCCCGTGGACGACCTGCCGACACGGGGCGCGGCCGGGCGCATGACCGACAAGCGTTTTTTGGAGCAGGAAATCGGCAGATGGCTTGCCTCTGACGAACGCGCCCGCCAGATTGCAGGCGAGGCGTACTACGAGGGCGTGCAGGATATTCTGCGCCGCCAGCGTACTGTCATTGACGAAAACGGCAAGCTCAAGGCGGTGGAGCATCTGCCAAACAACCGCTTGATTGATAACCAGTTTGCCAAAATGGTGGATCAGAAAACAAACTACCTGCTGGGCAAGCCGTTTTCATTCGACACCGAAAGCGACGCCTACGGCGAGGCGCTTTCCAGCGTGTTTACCCGCAAGGTAAAGCGCATGATCCGCATTGTGGGTGAAAACGCCTACACAGGCGGCAAGGCATGGGTATATCCTTACTACGATCAGCAGGGCAAGCTGGCGTTTACCCACTTCCCCGCCTACGAGGTGCTGCCGTTCTGGGCAGACAACGAACACACCGATCTGGACTGCGCCGTGCGCCTTTATCCTGTGACCGTCTACGACGCCACCGGCGAGGCGCAGGTGGTCAACAAGGTGGAAGTATTCCACGGCGGCGGCATTGACCGCTTTGTGTGGGAGGACGGTATCCTGTCCCCCGACCCAGACGCACCGTCCACCAGCCATGCGGTTGTGGTGGTAGACGGCAAAGAAAAGCCCTACAACTGGGAGCGTATGCCGCTGGTATGCTTTAAGGCGAACCACCGCGAAACGCCCCTCCTGCGCCGTGTGAAGTGCTTGCAGGACGCGCTCAACCTTATGCTTTCCAACTTTGTAAACAGCATGGAGGAGGACGTGCGCAACACGGTGCTGGTGATCCATAACTACGATGGCGAGGATTTAGGCGAGTTTCGGCGCAACCTTGCCACCTATGGCGCCATTAAGGTGCGCAGCTATGACGGCAGGGACGGCAGCGTGGAAACGCTGGAGATCGCTGTCAACGCGGAAAACTTCAAAACCGTGCTTGATCTGCTGAAAAACGCGATCATTGAAAACGCACGGGGGTTTGACGCAAAGGACGAACGGCTGAACGGCTCCCCCAACCAGCTGAATATCCAGAGTATGTACAGCGACATCGACCTGGACGCCAACGAAATGGAAACGGAATTTCAGGCGGCGTTTGAGGAGCTTTTGTGGTTTGTCAACCAGTACCTTGCCAATACGGGCGCCGGCGCGTTCGACGCCGAGGACGTTTCCGTTATTTTCGACCGGGATATTTTGATCAACGAAAGCGAGGCCATTGACAACTGCGTGAAATCCGAGGGCATCCTGTCTAAAGAAACAGTTGTTAAGGCGCACCCGTGGGTGGACGATCCGCAGAAAGAACTGGAACGGTTAAAGCAGGAGGAACAGGACGCCGTTGCCGCTGACCCCTACCGCGCCGCCTTTGTGAACAACCGCACGGCTGTAACCGGCGCCGGCACGGAGGGCGGTGAACCGGATGGCGACGAATAACGCAGAATACTGGGCGCGGCGCATGAAACTGCTGGAGGAGGCGCTTGCCGATCAGGGCTTTGACTACGTGCAGAACCTTGAAAAGCAGTTTGACCGCGCTATTGCCCAGATCGAAAAGGAAACCGCCGCGTGGTATCAGCGGTTTGCCGATAACAACGGCATTACCTACGCCCAGGCACGCAAGTGGCTGGCGGCTGACGAACTGCAAGAGTTTCATTGGACGGTTGAGGAATATATCCAGTACGCCCAGGACAATGAGCTGTCCGGGCAATGGATCAGGCAGTTGGAAAATGCATCCGCAAAGGTGCATATATCCCGCCTTGATGCCCTGAAACTGGAACTGCAACAGCAGGTTGAACGGCTGGCGGGCGGGCAGCTGGACGGCATAGACGCGCTTGCACGGCGCATTTATACCGAGGGATACTACAAAACCGCCTTTGAGATCCAGCGCGGCATGGGCGTGGGCTGGACGCTCCACGCGCTGAATGAGGACACCATCGCCAAAGTGCTGTCCCGTCCCTGGACAACGGATGGGCAGACGTTCCGGGATCGGGTATGGACGAATAAAACCGCGCTGTTAAGCAGCGTAAACCAGCACCTGACCCAGATGATCATACGCGGCGAAAACCCCCGGAAAACCATTGACGCCCTTGCCCACGATATGGGCGTGTCCAAAAGCAAGGCGGGGCGGCTGGTTATGACGGAAAGCGCCTATTTTTCCTCTGCCGCGCAAAAAGACTGTTTCAACACGCTGGGCGTGGAGCAGTTTGTGGTTGTCGCTACCCTGGACAAAGACACCTGCGACATTTGCAGCGACATGGACGGCAAGGTGTTCAAAATGAGCGAATACGCGGAGGGGCTGACCGCCCCGCCGTACCATCCCTGGTGCCGCTGCTGCACCGCCCCGTGGTATGAAGATATGCAGACCCTCGGCGCCCGCGCCGCAAAGGGCGAGGACAACCAGACATTTTATGTGCCGCGTGATATGACATATAAAAGCTGGATGGCGCAGGCGGTGCAGGCTGCGCCGACCGCCAACAGCGGCGGCTCAACGTTGAATAATTCACAAAACCCTGTTACAATAACAGACATAGTGGAACGCGCCACGGGCGCAAAGAAAAGTACGCCGCTTGACCTGCAAACGGCCGTACAGGGTGCAAACCCCAACTACACCACAGGCGGCAGACCGTACCATGTGAATTGCCAGAGGTGTGTGCCTACCTACGAAATGCGGCGGCGCGGCTATGACGTGATCGCAAAGCCAAAACCCGCCGCAAACAATACAGTTGCGTGGGGATCGGAGCCTTTTGCAGACAGCGCAGGCAACCCCGTTTCTTATACGTTTTTCCAGACGGAGGCGCAGGTCAAGCAGGAGCTGCAAAACGCCCCGGATGGCGCACGGTACGGCATTTATGTGGCGTGGCAGGGCGGCGATGCCCACGTCTTTGTTGCTGAAAAGCAGGGCGGCGTGGTGCGATACATTGACCCGCAACCGGGAAACCTTGACGCATCCGGCTACTTTGCGCAGGGCATACCGGGGCAGTTTGGTTATTTGCGTATGGATAACCTGGACATTACCGCAGATGAAAGCATTTTACAGGCTACTATGGAGGTGAAACAGCCGTGATTACCATTGCAGAGGCAAAGAAACTGGCGGCAGGATCGTACAACGAATACCCGATCCGTGAGATCCTTGACATTGGCGACCGCTGGGCGTTTCGGTATGATTCCGGCGTCCCTCCCGTTCCCGGCGTTCCTACGGTAACGGTGGACAAAGAAACCGGCGAGGTGGAATGGCTGACCGTTCCCCCACTTGAAAATCTTGCGCTGCTGAACGCGGGCAAGGTTGTGACCGAACAGGGGGACTGATCCATGAAATACCTGGTTAAGACGATACGCGGCACAGATTGCGCGGTGTACGCCATTGTACACCACAGCCGTTTGCCTGTGGGAACAGCTACCCCGCAAATTGAAATATACGAAAACCGCAGCGAGGTCAAAACCGTGGGCAGCAAGCGCATACAGCACAGATCCCGTTGCTTTTCCATCGTGATAGGCACTGACCCGGAAATGGACGGCGGCATAACGGAGGAAACGCTGCGCGGACTGACCCATTTTGATCTTGATATGCGATTGCAGCGCAAGGATGGCGTATATGCGCCATTTTCCATATACGGTGTAGTGGACGTGGATATAAGCCCCGGCAAGTGGGTGTTTTCCGTGGACGATCCCGAAACCGTGCAAAGGCTTTTAGCATTTTAACTGCATAGTAACATTGTTGAACAGGCACCACGCCATATACGGCGCGGTGCTTTTTCATACCCAAAAATACCGCTGGCACAGCGGAATACAAGCAGTGCGCCGCAGTGCTGGGACTGGCCAGCATAAAAAGGACAGCGGCAGAAAAGGAGGACATTATGGCATTGGAATGGCTGAAAACAATCCTGGGCAACGGGTACACAGAGGACATTGAAAGCAAGATCGCGCAGGAAATCGGGAAAGGCTTTGTTGCCAAAGCCGATTTTAACGCAATCAAGACCCAGCAGAAAAAGCTGGAGGATGACCTGAAAAACCGTGATACCCAGCTGGAGGAACTGAAAAAGGCCACCGGCACGGCGGAGGAGCTGACCGCGCAGATCGCCGCCTTGCAGGAACAGAACAGAAAAGATAAACAGGCGCATGAGGCAGAGGTTGCCCGTATCAGGCTGGACGCCGCCGTGGACAAGGCTTTGACGGACAGCGGAGCGCGTAACAACATTGCCGTAAAGGCATTGCTGGCGGCGTTCCTGAAAGACGCCAAAGTGGGTGAGGGCGGCTCTGTAAAGGGGCTTGCAGCTGAAATTGAAACCCTTGCCAAAGGTGAAAACACCTCTTTCCTGTTCGACAACACCAAAGGCGCGATAATTAAGGGCATGAAACCCGGCGAGGCCGGCGATGGCGCCGGGTATGGGGGCGAGGTCAACCCCTTTGCCGCAAAAACTTTTGACCTTGAGGCACAGGGCAAGCTGTTCCGTGAAAAGCCGGACGTTGCCCGCGCTCTTGCAAAACAGGCCGGCGTAAAATTTGTGTAAATCTGAAAGTGAGGTAATTTACTATGGCAAAAACCAGTATTGCTGACGTGATCGTGCCGGAGATTTTCGCGGCTTACGTCATTAAGCAGACCAAAGAACTGTCCGCGCTGATCCAGAGCGGCATCGCGGTGCAGAATGATAAACTTGACGACCTGGTAACGCAGGGCGGCAAGCTGATCAATATGCCGTTCTGGGCGCCTATTACCGGGGATGATGAGGTGCTGTCCGACAGCGCCGCGCTGACCCCTGCAAAGATCACCGCGTCCCAGGACGTTGCCGCCCTGCTCATCCGTGGCAAGGCGTGGAGCGCGAACGAACTGGCCGGCGCACTGGCCGGCAGCTCCCCTATGGCGGCTATTGGCGCGCAGGTTGCCGGTTGGTGGGCGCGTAAGGAGCAGGCGGTGCTGATCTCTATCCTTAACGGCATTTTCGGCTCCGCGCTTGCTGCTACCCATGTGAACGACATCAGCGCAGGCTCCGGCGAGGCGGCTGTTATCAGCGGCAACGCGATCCTTGACACAAAGCAGCTGCTTGGTGACGCTGCGGAGCAGTTTACCGCCATTGCTATGCACAGCGCGGTGTACACTACCCTCCAGAAACAGAACCTGATCGCCTTTATCCCCAACGCCAGGGGCGAGGTGGACTTCCCCACCTATCTGGGCTACCGCGTGATTGTTGATGACGGCTGCCCGGTCAGCGATGGCGTGTACAACACTTATCTGTTTGGCGCAGGCAGCTTTGGACGCGGCGATGGCGTACCTGTCGATCTTACCCCTGTGGAAACTGACCGCGACAGCCTTGCCTCCGACGACATCCTGATCAACCGCCGCGCCTTTGTGCTGCACCCGTTTGGTGTGAAGTTTACCAACAACACCGTAACCGGCGCAACGCCTACCAACGCGGAGCTGGCAACCGCCGCCAACTGGGAGAAGGTCTACGAGGATAAGGCCATCGGTCTTGCGCTGCTCAAGCATAAGATCGCGTAAGGGAGGGCTGCTGTATGGGACTTTCCGCTTTTAACCGCGCCCGTGAACAGCGGGCGCAGCAGGCGGCTGTGGCTGACAAAGAGGCGCAGAAAAAGCGGGCCGCAAAGGAAAAGGCAGACAAAGCCGCCGCAGGCGCCGCCAGTGAGCTGATCGCCGCAATCGACGCCGAAAACCCGGACACCGTAAGTGTGGTGGGGGCGCGTGTGTCCTATAACGCGCTGACCGCCGAACAGTCCGCGCTTGTGGAGAATGCTGACGCGCTGGTGCAGGCAGAGAAAGCCCTGCTCAAGTGTCTTGTTAGCAGCACGGAGGACAACGCAAAGCCCTCCGGCAAAAAGAAACAGGCGCAGGAACAGTAACCCGTCAAACGCCTCCCCCATTCAGGCATAGACACGAACAGGAGGGCGCAATATGGAAATCTATGACAATGTTGTGATCCGCCTCGCAATGCTGGGGTATGAGGTCACAGACGCAGACCAGCCCGCCGTGCTGTATCAGATCAGCCGCGCGGAGTGGTACATCAAAAACAACACCAACCTGCTGGAAGTCCCGGAGGGGCTTTTCGGCGTGTGGGTGGATATGGCGGCGGGATCGTTTCTCTATGATTGCAAGGCAACGGGAAAGCTGGGCGAGAACTTTGACTTTTCCGCGCCTGCAAAGTCTATCAGCGAGGGCGACACGTCCGTAACCTTTGCCGGCGCCAGCGATGGGGCGGTCACGCCGGAGGCGCGCTTTGACGCGCTGCTGGCGCGCATGATCAACCCGCCGCAGGACGAACTGGCGGCATACAGGAGGATGAAATGGTGAACGCATATCGTAAGGCGCTGCAAAGCCTCTGGACGGGCGTTTGTACGGTGTACGTCCGTGTACCCTCCCCCACCCCCGATCCCGCCACAGGGCGCACCGTGTGGGCTGTGGAGGCGGTTGCGGAGGCTGTGCCGTGCCGCTTGTCATTTGAAACGCTGTCGGAAACACAGGACGAAAGCAGCGCGGCAAAGGTCACGCAGTCCGTCAAGCTGTTTCTTGATCCCGCCGTGCCGCTACCGGCCGGCAGCAAGCTGACCGTCACGCAAAACGGCGTGACAGGCGAATACGTCCAGAGCGGCGAGGCGGCGGTGTATTCCAACCACAAAGAGGTGCCGCTGGAACTGTTTGAAAGGTGGGCGTGATATGGCTACATGGGGCAGCGCCGACTACCGGCAACTGGAACGGCTGCGGGAAAACCTCGCAAAACTGCAAGGCGCGGACATGGACAAGTTTTGTACGGACGTGTCCCGCGAACTTGCGGGGCGGCTGCTTGCCCTTGTCATACCTCGTACACCTGTGGGACGCAAGCCCACCCTTGAACAGCTGGGCGGCAAAGAGGCAAAAGCAACCGTTAAAACGAAACTGCGGGACGCGCAGGGCAGATTGAGGACGCGATCCTTTTTGTCGCGTGAGGGCGCGATCCTGCAACAATACTGGTCTGGCTACATGGGCGGCACTTTGCGGCGCGGCTGGACGGCAAAGAACGAGGAGGCTGCGGCAAAGCCCGGAGGGGGCATGACCGCCAAAGCCTACGCCCAGACGCTGCCTGTCACAAAGGCGGGCGGCATGTACCAGATCACCGTAATAAACCCGGTCAAATACGCCAGCTACGTAGAGTTTGGACACCGGCAGAAACCTGGGCGGTATGTGCCGCAGATCGGAAAACGGCTCAAACGCGGCTGGGTGCCGGGGAAATATATGCTCACCCTGTCGGAAAAGGACTTGCAGACCATCGCGCCGGGACTGCTTGAGAAACGGCTGGACGCATTTTTACGGGAGGTGTTCAATGGCACAAATTGATACACAGGCAATTATCGATGCCTTAACCCTAAAGCTGCGGACGGAATACCCGGACGCAGTGATCGACGACGAGGATGCGCCGCAGGGCATACGCCCCGGCGCAATCCTTGTAAACCTGACGAACGCGGGGCAGTCACAGCTGAACCCCCACCGTTTCCACCGAACGCCGCAGTTTGACGTGCTGTATTTTTCGGATGACAGCAACGCCGAGTGCGCCGCCGTGGCAGATAACCTTTGCACGGTGCTGGACACCATCACCACACCGGGCGGGGATATTCTGCACGGCAGCGGCATGACGTGGAGCATTGAGGACTTTGTGCTGCACTTCCTTGTCAGTTACAACCACAACGTGATCCGCCCGAACGAGCAGATCACAATGGAAACTTTGGATTTTCAGGAGGAGGGACGTTAAGCAATGGCAACCAAAACCCCGGATGAGGTCAAACATGCCGCTGCCGCTGCGGCAGAGCCGGAATACAGCAAACAGCAGCTTTTGACCTCCCACCGTTACGCCCACAGGCGGGACTTGATCGGCGCCCTGCTGGTGGACGGAAAGACCTACACCATTAAAGGCGTAGACAAGCTGATCAAAGACTACGATGAAAAGGAGATGTAAATATGGCATACGGCGGCGGCACCTGGCTGACCCAGAACAAGGTTTTGCCCGGTGCGTATATCAATTTTACCAGCGTATCCAAAGCATCTGCTACCCTGTCGGATCGCGGCGTTGCCGCTATTCCCCTGCCGCTGGCATGGGGCCCGGAGGGTACGGTGTTTGAAGTTACAAACGGCGACCTGCAAAAGAACAGCATGGATATTTTCGGCTATTCCTATATGGACGATGCCATGCTCCCGCTGCGCGAGCTTTTCCTGTACGCCAAAACCGCGTACCTGTACCGCCTGACTGGCACCACCACAAAAGCCGTTGCCCAGCTGGGCAGCGCGACTTTTGCCACGGCAAAGTACGGCGGCAGCAGGGGCAACGCCATGAGGCTGGTTATCAGTGCAAACGTGGACACTCCCAGTGCGTTTGATGTAAAAATTTACATGGGGGACACGCTGGTGGACGAACAGATCGGCGTTGCTACTGCGGCTGATCTGGTCAATTCCAACTTTGCCACGTTCAACCCAGACGCGACCCTTGAAGTCACGGCCGGCGTAAACTTCACGGGCGGCGGCGACGGCACGATCAGCGGCACGGCGTGGCAGGCTGCGCTGGATGCGTTCGAGGCGTACAGCTTTAACACGTTGGGCTGTCCTACGGACGACGAAACCACCAAAGGGCTGTTTGTCCAGTATACAAAGCGTATGCGCGATGAGGTGGGCGCGAAATTCCAGCTTGTGGGGCATAAAATCCCTAATGCCGACTACGAGGGTGTTATTTCCGTAGAAAACGATGTCAGCGGCTACCCGGACAGCGTTCTGGGCATGGGTGCCTTTGGGCTGGTCTACTGGATGACCGGCGCGGAGGCGGGCTGCGAGGTCAACCGTTCCTGCACCAATAGGCAGTATGACGGCGAGCTGACCGTAAACACGGATTACACCCAGAAACAGCTGGAGGACGCAATCAAGGGCGGCAAGCTGATTTTGCACAACGCCAACGGCGTGGTACGCATTCTGGACGACATCAACACGCTGCTGACCCTGACCGACACAAAGGGCGAGGTGTTCCAGGCAAACCAGACCATCCGCGTCTGCGACCAGATCGCAAACGACACGGCGGTGTTGTTCAACACCCGCTACCTGGGTGTTGTGCCGAACGACGCCAGCGGGCGCATGAGCCTGTGGGCTGACATCTGCAAGCTCATTCAGGAATTGGAACGCCTCCGCGCTGTGGAGGACTTCGACACGTCCACCCTGACCGTGGAACAGGGCGACACCAAAAAGGCGGTTGTCGCTACCCTGCAAAACCTGAACATTGTAAACGCTATGGCGCAGCTGTATATGAGCGTCATTATCATGTAAGGGAGGGATCGACTTATGGCAAACGCTGTAATGAACGCGCTGGACGCATTGCAGGGATCGATGGCAGAGTGCTTTCTGACCACCGAGGACGGCCGGCGTTATAACTTCATGCAGATTTACAAAATGGAGGTGAAAATGGACATCACCTCCAAAGAGCTGCCTATCCTGGGCAAGACCGGCAAGGGCAACCGCTCTACCGGCTGGAAAGGCACCTTTTCCGGCACGGCGCATTACAACCAGTCCGTGCTGCGCCAGATGATGCTCCAGTATAAGAACACCGGCAAGCTGCCCGCATTCGATATGCAGATCGCAAACGACGACCCCGCCAGCGCGGCGGGCAGGCAGACGGCGATCTTTTACCAGTGCCTGATCAAAGGCGGTATTCTGGCAAAGTTTGACGCAAGCGAGGACACGCTGGAGGAGGACATCGAGGGCACTTTTGAGGACTTTGACCTGCCGGAAGTGTTCGCGCTGCTGCCCGGTATGAACTAACACCAACCAACACCCATAAAGGAGGACAAGAACAATGGCAAGATCGCTTAGTGCATTTATGGCTGACGCTGTGGAAAAGGTGGAAAACGTCCTTTACCCGGCGTCCACCCGTATTAAAGACCCCGAAACTGGGGAGCCGATGATGTGGGAAATCTGCGCTATTTCCGCAAGCGAAAACGCGCAGATCAGAAAGTCCTGCATGAAAACCATCCCCGCCCCCGGCGGGCGCAAGGGGCAGTTTACGCAGGAGTTTGACGGCAACGCCTACCAGGCAAAGATCGCGGTGCGCTGCACCGTGTTCCCCGACCTGAACGACGCCGCTTTGCAGGACAGCTACAAGGCGATGGGCGCCGAAAAGCTGATCACCACCATGCTGACCCCCGGCGAGTTTGAGGACTACAGCGCAAAGGTGCTGGAGGTCAACGGTTTTCAGAATGTGCAGGATCTGGTTGACGAGGCAAAAAACTGATAGAGGGCGGCGACCCGGAGGCATATTACGCCTACTACTGCCTGCACAAATTCCACTGGGCACCGTCCGTTTTCCTTGCCTTTTCCCCAGAGGAGCAGGCATTTATCATTGCCGCTGTTGACCTGCGCATTGAGGCAGAAAAGAAAGCCGCGAAAAAGGCAAAAGGCTGACGCGCGCCGTAAGCGAAACCGCGACCGGCGCGTGTCTGCGGCTCTGCCCGCTCGTCACGGCAAAATTAACAAAATGTTCACTTTTTAAGCCTTGACAAATAGGGGGGGGGGGGTATAATTTTAAGTGTTTACCCTTTTTCTTTTGCGAATGGAGGCGGCTCTGATGGGAATTTTCAGCAAGAAAAGCAAAGATACCGCAAGGGCTATGTTTTATGACGGCGAACTGCAAGGGTTTACCGCAAACACACCTTGTACTTTCCGCGCTGACATCACGGATTTACTCATATCACGCATTAACCCGGTTGTGCAGGCTGCGCTGCCGCTTGAACGCATCAAGACGGCAGAAATCATGCCGGAGGCAGATTATATGCGGCTGCACAAGGGCGTGGACACGGCGCAGGTCAAACTGCCCCGCTGGACGCTGCGGATCGTTTACACGGCGCAGGACGGCGCAGAAAAGGAACTTGTTTTCTGGTTTGTCACGCAGGACTACAAGGGCGTTAAGGGGCTTGTGGAGCTGATCCAGCCCGCTGCGCCCGCATCGTACACGCTGTAATGTTCTGGCGCAAGAAACGAAAACCGCCTGCACCGTCCGCTGGCGAGGTTATCATCCAGAACATACGCGCCAACGGATACGATTTTGAAGTGCAGGAACAGGAGCGGCTCTTTGCCGATGCTTTGGGGCAGCAACTGCTTGCGGCGGGATTGCTGCCCCAGCGCATAATGTTTGAACGCATGGCGTGGGGCGGCTTTAACGTGTACTACGGCGAGGGGCTTTACGTGGGTAAAATCTGCCTGCGCAACCTGCCTGACAAGTGGGCGGTGAAACGCGCCGGCGCCACACGGGCAAGCCGCGTATTTGACACAAAAGACGCCGCAGAGGCATATGCTGCCGACCGGCAAGGCTATAAAATCGAACGCCGCGAGGGCGGGCAGCTGTACGCCATGCAGTACCTCCGGGGGCTGTACGCCGTTAAAGATATGGAAAGCCCCACGTTTGAGGAATGCGTGGCGGCGATCCCGCGCTGGATCACCTACATACAAAAGCAAAGCGTGGCAATGCGCAGGGCTTTGAAACCCTAAAGTTGAAAACGCTGACCGTCCTCCAGACACGGAGGGCGGTTTTATTATACCCAGAAAGGAGGCGCAAAGCTATGGCAACCATACAGTCCCAGCTGCGGCTGAATGACGGCATGAGCGCGGTACTGCGCAACGTGACCGCCGCCCTGGACACCTGCCTGCGCAGTTTTGAAGAAATGCGGGCGGCAAGCGGATCGGCAATGGACGTTTCCGCAATCGCGGAGGCGCGCGTGGAGCTGCTGTCTGCGAACAACACCATTGAACAGATGGAGCGCAACAGCAGGGACGCAGAAAACGCCCAGCGCGGCTACAACCGCGCAGTGCAGGCCGGCAACAGCTCACTTGACGGTATGTTAAGCAAGGTTAAGGGCGTTGTGGCTACCCTTGCGGCGGCGTCCGGCGTCCGCAACCTGATCGGCACGTCCGACCAGATGGCGGGTGCCACCGCCCGCCTGTCCCTCATCGTGGACGACCAGAACAGCGTGGAAAGCCTGCAACAAAAGATATTTGCCTCCGCGCAGGCAAGCCGGGGCGCGTACCTGGACGTTATGGACACGGTGGGCAAGTTGGGCTTGACTGCCGGGGACGCATTCACCGGCAACGATGAAATGATCCGTTTTGCCCAGCTTATGAACCAGAACTTTATCATTGCAGGCGCGTCTGCTACGGAACAGTCCAGCGCAATGTACCAGCTCACGCAGGCTATGGCGGCGGGCAAGCTGCAAGGGGACGAATACCGATCCATCATTGAAAACGCCCCGCTGCTGGCAAACAGCATTGAGGACTATATGCGCAACGTGCAGGGCGCAACCGGCAGCATGAAAGACTGGGCGGCCGAGGGGCTTTTGACTTCGGACGTTATCAAAGCCGCCCTCTTTTCGTCTGCGGACGAAATAGAGGCGCGGTTTGCCCAGATGCCGCGCACCTGGTCACAAAACTGGACAATGATGAAAAACAACGCGCTGATCGCGCTACAGCCCCTGTATAACTACATAGGGCAGCTGGCGAACGATCCGCGCGTTTTGACTGCGATCAACGAAATCACAGGGGCAATCAGCGGTATTGCCCAGATTGCCATCCCCGTCATTGACCTCATCGTATCCGGGCTTGTCTGGACGGGGGAAAACCTGGAATGGATCATGCCCCTGCTGCTGGGCGTTGCGGCGGCGTATGTGCTGATACACGGGGCTGTAGCGGTGTACAACACCGTGACCGCGATCAGCAATGGGCTGCAAGCCGTTGCCGCCGCGAGGTCTGCCTTTAAGGCCGGCGCAAGCATTGCAGAGGCAGCGGCTACGACCACCGCCACAGGGGCGCAGGTGGGGCTGAACGCCGCCCTTTACGCCTGCCCTATTGTCTGGATACTCCTCATCATTATTGCCGTTATCGCGGCGATCTACGGGGTTGTGGCGGCTATTAACCACCTGACCGGCAGCACGTTGAGCGCAACCGGCATTATAGCGGGCGCGTTCATGGTTGCCTTTGCCTTTATCGGCAATATCCTGATTGCCGCATACAACCTTGTGGTTGACGTGTTCGTGCTGATCTACAACCTTGTGGCAGAGGTTGCAAACTTCATCGGCAACGTGTTTGTAGACCCTATCGGCGCGGTCTGCCGCCTGTTCTTCGGGCTGGCAGACACGGTGCTGGGCATTCTGCAAGCCCTTGCATCCGCAATCGATGCTATTTTCGGCTCCAACCTTGCGGGCGCGGTGCAGGGCTGGCGCGACAGCCTGGGCGGCTGGGTAGATGACACGTTCGGACAGGGCGAGGAGGTCATGGCAAAACTGAACGCCGACGACCTCAAACTGGATCGCTTTGAATACGGCGCCGCCTGGGATTTAGGCTATAACGCCGGCGCCGGTTTGGAGGCAAGTATTGGCGATATGTTCAGTTTTGACCCGTCCAGCCTGACCACGGGCTTTGATCCCAACTCCGTGGATATGAGTGGCTATCAGCCCGCGCTGGACGGCATCAACGACAACACCGGCAGTACGGCGGCGTCCCTGAAAAACATGAGCGAGGACGTGGCGTATATGCGGGACGTTGCAGAACGCGAGGCGATTAACCGCTTTACGACCGCAGAACTGCACATTGACATGACGGGAATGAATAACCGTTTTGAAAACGACATGGACGTGGACGGCGTGATCGACCGCTTTGTTACCGGCGTGACCGAGGCACTGGACGTTGCCGGAGAGGGGGTGCATCCATAAATGGCGTATACCATGTACTTGAACGGGGTGCAGATGCCCGTCACCCCCAGCAAGCTGACTGTTAAAATCAAAGGGCAAAACAAAACGCTGAACCTGGTAAATGACGGGGAGATCAACTTTCTGCGATCCCCCGGCCTTACGGAAATTACGGTTGAGGTGCTGCTGCCCATGCTGCAAGCCTACCACTTTGCAAGCTACCCCAGCGGCTACCAGCCGCCCGACTATTACCTGTCTGCCTTTGAACGCATGATCGCGGGGAAAACGCCGGGGCAGTTTATCCTGTCCCGGTACGCCCCTGCGGGCGGCAGGCTGTACGACACCAATCTGCGGGTAAGCCTGGAAAGCTACAACATTGTGGAGGACGCCAGCAATGGCCCGGACGTTACCGTGTCGCTGACCCTCAAGCAGTATAAGGCGTTCGGCACGAAAACGGTTAAGCTGGTGGAGCCTACGGTTGCCGTGGTGGAAAAGCCGCGCGAAACGGACAACGCGCCGAAAAAGGAAAACAAGGCGAAAACCTACACCGTGAAAAGCGGCGATTGCCTCTGGAACATTGCCAAAAAGTACTACGGCAACGGGGCGAAATACACGCAGATTTTTAACGCGAACAAAGACAAGATCAGCAACCCCAACCTGATCTATCCGGGGCAGGTGTTGACGATACCATGAAAATTGACCTTTTGATCCAGCACGGCAACACCCTGCAATATCCCGCCGTATCGGAGGGTATCGAGTGGCAGCTGGAACGGCAGGGATCACCCGGCAAGCTGACGTTTACGGTGGTGAAAGACGAAACGCTGAACTTTGCCGAGGGCGATCCCGTCAAGCTGACCGTGGACGGCACCGATGTGTTTTACGGCTTTGTGTTCACCAAAAAGCGCACCAAAGAACAGACCATTGACGTAACCGCCTATGATCAGCTCCGCTACCTGAAAAACAAGGACACTTACGTGTACGAAAACAAGACCGCCACGGAAGTGATCCAGATGATCGCGGCAGACTTCAAGCTGAACACCGGGACGCTGGAGGACACGGGGTATAAGATCGGCTCCCGCACCGAGGACGACACCACCCTGTTTGACATTATCCAGAATGCGCTGGACGAAACGCTGACCGCGAAAAAACAGCTTTACGTGCTGTACGACGACGTGGGCAAACTGACCCTGCGCAACATTGAAAGCATGAAACTGGATTTTCTGCTGGACAGCGAGGTGCTGGAAAACTACGACTACAAAAGCACCATTGACGACAGCACCTATAACCAGATCAAGGTGGTGCATGAGGACAGCGACGCCGGCAAGCGCAGCATTTACATTGCCAAAGACAGCAGCCACATCAACGAATGGGGCGTTTTGCAGCTCACGGAAAGCGTGGAGGAAAAGACCAACGCGCAGGCAAAGGCTGACGGGCTTTTAGCATTATATAACACCAAAACCCGAACGTTGACCGCATCCAACGTGCTGGGAGACGTCCGGGTGCGGGCAGGCAGCTCCATTGTGGTTATGCTGAACCTGGGGGACATTGTGGTGCAAAACTACATGGTTGTGGAAAGCGTCCGGCACACGTTCAACGAACAACAGCACCTTATGGAATTAAAATTGAGGGGAGGTACGTTTATTGTCTAAAGAAACTGAAATGATTAACGCGATCAAGCGCGCGGCAACTGACGCGGTGAACGCAGGCAAGCCCTTTGCCCTGACGCGCGGGCAGGTCACAAAGACCTCCCCGCTGACCATTCAGGTTGACCAAAAGCTGATCCTCGGCCCCACGCAGCTGCTTTTGACCAACGCCGTGCGGGACTATTCCGTGGACATGACCGTGGATCACCTGACGGAAAACACGAGCGGCGGCGCAGGCGATGCGGCGTTTGCCGCCCACAACCACGCTTACAAAGGGCGCAAGACGTTCCGAGTACACCTGGGGCTGAAAGCGGGCGAATGGGTAATTTTGCTGCGCATTCAGGGCGGGCAGCAGTACCTCGTGCTTGACAGAGTGGAGGCGCCGTAATGATACCACAGACAAACAGCGACATTGACCTGATCGCTTTTACAGAACAGGAATACCCCAGCTACACGTTTAAGCTGGATATGGAACAGGGGCGCATCAGCGGGTACACCGACCAGCAGGAGGCAATGAAACAGGCCATTTATTTGATCCTGTTCACTGAACGCTACACCTACCCCATTTATTCGTGGAATTACGGGGTTGAGCTTGCCGACCTGTTCGGCACACCCACCACCTACGCCCTGCCCGAAATCAAGCGGCGCATTACTGAGGCGCTGCTTATGGACGACCGCATAGAAAGCGTGGATAACTGGCAGTTTTCCGTAAACCGCCAGAAAGTCCACGCTACTTTTACGGCGTATACCGTCTTTGGCGAGGTTGACGCAGAAATGGAGGTGAATATCTGATGCCAACATACCCGTATGAAAACGAAACCTACGAGGAAATTATGAGCCGCATTCTGGCACGTGTGCCGGACAACCTGGACAAGCGCGAGGGATCGATGATCTGGAACGCCACCGGGCCGGCAAGCGTAGAAATGGCTATTTTGTACACAGCACTGGACTTTATCCTACAAGCCACCTTTGCGGACACCGCCCCGCGCGATTACCTGATCCTGCGGGCGGCAGAGCGCGGCTTGTCACCGAAACCCGCCACCTATGCGGTGCTGCGGGCTGATTTTAACCAGTCCGTGCCAATCGGCACCCGGTTTTCCCTGGATACCCTCAACTATGTGGTAACAGAGCGCATGACGGACGCGGACACGCCCACAACGGTTGCGTTCCGCGTCCAGTGCGAAACCGTAGGGACGGCGGGCAATACAAAGTTTGGCACCCTGATCCCCATCGAATATGTGGACGGGCTGACCTATGCGGAACTGGTGGAACTGCTGATCCCCGGCGCGGAGGAAGAAGAAACCGAGGCATTCCGGCAGCGGTACATCGACAGCCTGACCTCGCAGGCGTTCGGCGGCAATCAGGCAGACTACAAGGAAAAGGTGCTTGCCCTGCCGGGGGTGGGCGCGGTCAAAGTATTTGCCGTGTGGAACGGCGGCATTGAACCCTCCAGCATGATCCCCTCCGCTGCGGTCACAGAATGGTATAACGGCGTGATCGGCGGGCTTTCCACGGAGGTTGCCGCATGGCTTACAGCGGTGTATACCGCCGCCCTAAACGTCATGCTGACCGTGGGCGGCACGGTGCGGCTGGTCATTATGGACAGCGCCCACGCCGTCCCGGACGAGGTGCTGATTGCAGACGTACAGGAGGCAATCGACCCTCCCGGTATGCGGGGGGACGGGCTGGGGATTGCGCCCATCGGTCACGTTGTCAGCGTGGCGGGCGTGGAAAGCCAGACCATAAATATTGCCCTCACGCTGGAATATCAAAGCGGCTGGGACTGGGACGGCGTAAAGTCCTATGTAGAAAACGCCGTTGACGCCTATTTTCAAGAGCTTGCCGAGGACTGGCAGAACAGCACAGGGCTGGTTGTCCGCATTGCCCAGATCGAAACCCGCGTACTGACCTGCCCCGGCATTGTGGACGTGCAGGACACGCTGCTGAACGGGCAGACGGAAAACATCACGTTGGACGAGGTGCATATCCCGGTAAGGGGTGAGATCAGTGGATAGACAGATCATTGATTACCTGCCCTACGTGCTGCGGGATGTGGTGGAATACCGGCAGCTTATGGAGGCTGAACAACCCGAACTTGCCGCCTTATGGGCGGCGCAGGACAAAGTGCTTGCAGATCAATACATCGTCACAGCGACCGAATACGGCATAAGCCGCTGGGAGGCGATACTGGGCATTTACCCAAAGGACACGGACGGGCTGGAAATGCGCCGCGCCCGTATTCTTTCCATGTTGCAGCTGAAACTGCCCTACACCAAACGCTGGCTTGCAAACTGGCTCAACGACCTTTGCGGCGCCGGCAACTACGACCTTGCGATCACGGCGTACTCAATCGTTATTGATCTGGGCTACGACCTGATCCCGGAGGCTGAAAAGCTGGCGGGCGATATTTACACCATGCTGGCGGCTGTGCGCCCCGCAAACATGGTGCTGGAGCTTAACGGTATGCGGAATATAAGCGGCGCGGCGAACGTTGCCGCGATTACCGAGTGCGCACTGGACATGGAAGTATGGCCGGCGCAGGCTGAACTGGACAGCAGCGGCGGCGTACAGATAACCGGCTATACGGAGTATGTGTACACAGCGGACGCATACCCGGTTGCTTAAAGGAGGATATGCAAAAATGGCTGAACAACTTTACTGCACCGTTGTAACGGACGTGGGATCGGCAAAGATTGCGCAGGCAATCCAAAGTGGCGATCCCTACATGATTGTAAACGCCGCCGTTGGCGATGGCGGCGGCGCGTACTATATGCCCACCCCTGCCCAGACGGAACTGCGGCGCGAGGTTTGGCGTGGGCAGATTGCCGCCTGTGAAATCGACCAGAACTCTCCCAATATGCTGAACGTCAAGTTTATTATCCCGCCCGATGTGGGCGGCTGGACAGTGCGCGAGGCGTGTCTTTTGGATATTGACGGCGGGATGCTGGCGGTGTGCAACCTGCCGGACACCCAAAAGGCGGTTTACAGCGTAGGCACCACCGGCAAGCTCACCATCGTTATGCACATTGTGGTTACGGACGCGGGCGTTTTGCAGTTTGAGATCCACCCTGAACTGGAAAGCGTTTCCCGCGAGGAAATGGCGTCTGCCATTGCCCTGCACGACACAAGCCCCACCGCCCACTCCGACCTGCGGGCAGAAATCGACCTAACGATCCAGTCTGCTATTGCGAACTTTTATACAAAGGACGAAACGGACGATCTGGTAAGCGATGCTATCTATGCCCATGACACCGGCGCAGACGCGCACGGCGACGTGCGGGCCGGCGTTGCCGGACTGGACAGCCGCGTGTCCGCGCTGGAGGTCATTGTGGGCGGCGGCATTTCCACGAACCCCTTTAACGTTACGTTCCTGTCCCTGTCCGGCGTAACGGTCACAGGCGTATGGAACAAGACGCAAGGGAGGATTGAGTTTTAATGGCAAGTTTTCAGGCGATCCCAAAGGCAAAAGACTTGCTGGACTATACAATGGAACGCACTACCGCCAAAGAGGCGGCGGGCAGCACAAAGCCGCGTTTTCCCAAAAGCCAGTCATTTGGTTACTGCAAGGCTTTACGGGACGCGGCTTTGTCCATTCTGGAGCGCATACAGGCCGCAAACGATTACTACTTTGAAACCCAGTTTGAGGAACGGCTGATCGCGCTGGACGAGGTGCTGCAAAAATGCGGCCTTATGCTGCACCTGATCGACCTGTCCCTGAAACGGGGATATATCACAGGCGATCAGGCGCATTACTGGACGGAGATGGTTTTATCCGTCAAACGTCCTGTTTTTCTGTGGCGCAAGAATGACGGCAACCGCGCCGCTACGCTGCGGGCAGAAAAACAGGCGGCTGAAACGGCGCAGATGGCTGAAATCCTGCGCAAAATTATGGGTAATACGGGCTAACGCCCGTTTTTACTGGGGTATAGTCCGTTAATTGCTACCGCTCCCCGAACACGAACAACACCAACAACGCCTACTACCTGAACACTAATGGCAATGTGAACAACAACAACTGCACCAATACCAACGGCGCCCGCCCCGCTCTGGTGGAACAGGTCAGACCGAGTAAGCGAAAGCCGAAAGCCGTACCGCCACCGTCAAAGGGGACTATATCCCGCCCCGAAAGGGCGAACACATGATACCGATGCCCTGCGACCGGCAAGACCGGCCGGAGAGCTGCCAAACGGACGCCACCTCCGTTACAGCCGCCCGCAACGGTATCTTTTCCGTAACCTGCTTACAAAGGAGGTGGAGGTTACAATTTGCTAAAGACATTCGATGAAATATGCACGTTTCCCGTAGTTTACGATGCGTATTTAGCCGCGCGGCGCGGAAAGCGCAGCAAGGCGGCGACCGCAAAATATGAGGCTCACGCGCTGGAAAACGTTTCAAACCTTGTGTATATCCTGCGCACCCAGCTTTACCGCCCTGGGCCGTTCCACCTGTTTACGGTCTACGAGCCGAAAGAACGGCTTGTACAGGCGCCGGCGTTTACCGACAAGGTTGTGCAACACGCCCTTGTGGACAACGTGGTGTACGAACGGCTGACGCGGAGCTTTATTTTGGACAACTATGCATCGCAGATCGGCAAAGGGCTGCACTTCGGACTTGACCGTTTAAGCGGCTTTATGACCGACTACTGGAACAAACACCACACGGCAGAGGGATGGGTGTTAAAGTGCGATGTGCGCAAATTCTTTGCCAGTATCGACCACGACATCCTGAAAACCAAACTGCTGGCACTTGACTTTGAGCCGGAAATCTACACCATGCTGTGCAACTACATTGACAGCACAGATGGCCTACCGCTGGGCTACCAGACCTCACAGCTGTTTGCCCTGCTGTTTCTTGACCGGTTTGACCATTACGTGAAAGAAGTCCTCCGTATCCGCTATTATGGGCGGTATATGGATGACTTTTTCCTTATTCACCCGGACAAGGAATATTTACAGTTTTGCCTGCGGGAAATCCACGCCTTTATGGCGTCGGTCAACCTGGAACTGAACGAAAAGACCCACATTTTCCCGTTGCGCAACGGGATCGACTTTCTTGGCTTTCATTCTTATTTGACTGACAGCGGCAAAGTGATCCGCAAGCTGCGGCACAACAGCGTAAAGAAAATGCGGGCAAAGCTGCGCTACTGGGCAAAGGCATACCCAAAGGGCGAGGTTGACCGCGATGCCATCCTTGCAAGCTGGCAGGCGTGGGATGCCCACGCCGCACACGGCAACACCTGGCGGCTGCGGCAGGAAATCCGGCAGCAAGTAAAAGAAATCTTAAAGGAGGACATCTGACTATGGCAACATTACTGGGCAACGAAACTTTAGGCACCATCGTCAAGCTGAAAGAAAACGGCGTACCACAGGAGTTTTACGTTGCCAAACACGGCTACCCCACGGACGGGAACGGCCGCACCCTGCTGGTGCGCCGGTATATCTACGACACGCGGCAGTGGCACACATCCAACGTGAACGCCTACGCATCCTGCGCGCTGGATAGCTGGTTTAACAACACCTACTACAACCTGCTGGACGCGGACATCAAGGCGCAGATCGCGGCGGTTGCAATTCCCTATACCCCCGGCAACGGCAATAACTCTGTAACCACCCTGTCCCGCAAGGTGTTTGCCCTGTCCGTCACAGAGCTGGGCAGGACGGCAAGCTACGCGAACGTGGAGGGCAGCGCGCTGCCCATTGCCAGCACCTTGCAGATCGCGTACAACAGCTCTGGCAGCGCAGTGGTGCAGTGGACGCGCTCCCCGAACACGAACAACACCGACAACGCCTGCTGCCTGGACACTGATGGCAATGTGCGCTACTACGTCTGCTCCAATTCCCTCGGCGCCCGCCCCGCTTTCACCCTCCCCTCTTCCCTCTCCGTTTCGGACGATGGCAGCGTAACCGTAAACACCGCCCCGGTTATCAACTACAGCGGCGGCAGCGCGCTGGGGGATAAGACCGAGGGCTTTACGCTGAACTATTCCGTTTCGGACGCAGACGGCGACGCCGTGACCGTTACGGAAAAGCTGGACAATGTGGTACAGCGCACCTTTGCGCCTGCGCTGGGCGAAACGCAGCAATTCCAGGCGGTGCTGCCGGCCAACTTCCAGACAATCCTCAACGGCGACCACACGATCACCATTGAGGCAACCGATGGCAAAGCCGCTGCGGCGCCGATCAACGTGACCTTTTCCAAAGCGGTGCATTCCGCGTCCATTACGCTGTCCACGCCGCTGGCGGCTGACGATATGCCCACGGCGATCCGCCTATCCATTACCGGGGACATCCCGGACGATGCCGTATGGACGGCAGAAGTGTGCAACAACGCCAACGACGCCAGCCCGACCTGGGAAAATATCAAACCCGCGATCCAGTCCGGGTATAACTTCGTCTTTTCCAACAAGACCAAAACCGCCGAAAACTGGGGCGTTAATTTCCGCATTGAAGTAACGCGCGGCCCCAGCAATACAGGCGGTTATATTTATGCGATTGAGGGAGGTTTTCAATAATGAGCGTATCACACAGAGTTGACAGCGTGAAAGAACACGCCGAAAAACGGCAGCGCGAGGCAGACCTTACCGCCGCGTCTGAAATTGCCTTTGTGGTGCTGGCAGAGGCAGAACAGATCGACGCCGCGACCGCCACAGAACACGTTGCCCTGTTCAGCGAATGGGCGTACCCGGTCAATTACACCGTGGGACAGCTGCGCAGATACAAAGGCAAGCTGTATAAATGCGTTACGGCGCACACCTCGCAAGCAGACTGGACGCCGGACACCGCCGCGTCCCTGTGGGCAATCACCGGCGATCCTACCGTGGAATGGCCCGACTGGTCACAGCCCCTCGGCGCACACGACGCCTACGGGCTGGGCGATAAAGTCACACACAACGGCAAGCACTGGGTAAGCGATACCGCCGCAAATATCTGGGAGCCGGGGGTGTACGGCTGGACGGAGGCGGAGTAATGGGGATCGACATCAACGCGCTGATCAGCGCAGCGTCCGCTATCTGCGTAGCTATCCTCACGGGGCTGTTTGCCCGCGACAGCCGCCGCAGGAAAGCCGCAGACGACGACCAGAAAGCCCACGCACAGATGCGGGCAAAGGAAAGCCGCCTGTCCATGCAGCTTATGAGCGCGTCCGTCAAGCTGGGGATCGCAACCGCAATGGCCGTGGAACAGCAGAAGTTTAACGGCGAAATGAAAGACGCCCGCGAAAGCGCGGACAAGGCACAAAAAGCGTACTGGGAGTTTATCAACAACACTGCGGCAGATGAAATTACAAAGGTAGGGCATTAAGCCCTGCCTTGCTTTTTCAGGAAAAGGAGGTACATCGTGAATTTACACAAACTGCTTTTAACAAAAAATGAATGCTATATCAAGGGCGCCAAAATGACCCCAAAGGGGATCATGGTACATTCCACCGGCGCGAACAACCCCACCCTGCGCCGCTACGTGGGGCCGGATGATGGGCTGCTGGGCGCAAACCAGTACGGCAACCACTGGAATACCTACCGCCCGGGCGGCTTGCAGGTCTGCGTCCACGCCTTTATTGGCAAGCTGAAAGACGGCAGCATCGCTACCTACCAGACCCTCCCGTGGAACATGGTAGGCTGGCACAGCGGCAGCGGCAAAAATGGCAGTGCAAACAGCAAGGGGTATATCGGCTTTGAAATCTGCGAGGACGGGCTGACCGATGCCGCATATTTTAACGCCGTCTACAAAGAGGCGGTTGAACTGTGCGCCATGCTGTGCAAGACCTACGGCATCAAACCGGAAAAACCGACCCTGATCTGCCACAGCGAGGGCTGCACCCTCGGCATTGCCAGCAACCATGCGGACGTCATGCACTGGTTCCCGAAACACGGTAAAAGCATGGACACATTCCGCGCGGACGTAAAAAAGGCAATGGGCGGGACAAGCACCACAACAAAGCCGTCTACCACTACCGATGCCCTGTACCGCGTCCGTAAAACATGGGCTGACAGCAAGACGCAGAAAGGCGCGTTTTCTTCACTGAAGAATGCAAAGCGATGCGCGGATAAAAACCCCGGCTATTCCGTATTTAACAGCAAGGGCGAGGCGGTATACCCTGCCAAAGCTACCGATCTGCCGTATCTGGTGCAGGTAACTACGGCTATGCTGAACATCCGAAAAGGCCCCGGCACGAACTACGGACAGAACGGCAGCATTAAGGACAAAGGCGTGTACACCATTGTAGAAGAAAAGACCGGCGCCGGCAGTACCGCAGGCTGGGGCAAGCTGAAATCCGGCGCCGGCTGGATCAGCCTGGACTACTGCAAAAAGCTGTAAGGAGGGGAGCGCGGCATGAAAAAGGGAAAGCGGCAAAAAAGGCATAAGTGGGACGAACGTTTTGCCACCCGCGCCTTAACCGTGATTGCAATCACCACCGGCATATTTCTTGCCGCGCAGTATATCTCGTTCCTGATTACGCGGATGGAGCAGACCGTCCTCATCCAGTATTACTTTACCGTGGTAGGGCTGGAATGCGGCGGGATGCTCCTAAAACGCATTATGGAGGTGGTTGTAGCGCGGATTAAGAAAAAAGAACAGCTGGACATCCCGGACAGCGGGAACACAGACAGCACGGCAAACCTGCCTGCTGAAACAACAAATTATGACGATATAGGAGGCGTTGGATAATGATCGATTTAACCGTAATTGTAGAGGCTGTACTGACTTTGTGCATTGCGGCTGTTTCTGCCTTTGTCATTCCGTGGCTGAAACGCAAGGTAAGCGCGGAAAAGCTGGCAGAGGTTTCCGAATGGGTGCAGATCGCAGTCACGGCTGCGGAGCAGATTTATGACGGGCCCGGACGCGGTGCAGAAAAGAAAGCCTACGTTTTGAAATTCCTTAATGACCGTGGGTATACCGTGGATATGGACGCCATCGAAAATCTGATCGAGGCGGCTGTCTACGAACTGCCCGAAAAATTGACTGAATAACAAATATACAGCCACGGGGCAAAAAATACTGCCTCGTGGCTGTTTTCTTTGTTGACAATACATCTATAAAGGTGTATAATTAAAACACAATAAGGAGGCGATCCGTATGATCTCACTGGCAGAGTATGCAGCTATGCACGGCAAAAGCCCCGTAACAGTCCGGCAGATGGCCGCGCGGGGCGGTTTTCAGACCGCACAGAAAATTGCCCGCAACTGGATCATAGACGAAAACGAACCCTACCCGGACGGCAGGGTAAAGACGGGCAAGTACAGAAATTGGCGTAAAAACGGGCGGGGGCAGAAATAAGCCCCCGCTTTTGTTATCTCTATCGCTGGGAGGGCGCAGATATGGGAAAAGGTTATAAGCATTTAACATGGCATGACAGGCTAAAGATCGCTAAAATGAAAAACGAGGGCAGAAAGCAGGTAGAAATTGCCCACGCCCTGCACGTCAGTGAAAGCACGATCAGCCGCGAGCTGCGCCGTTCCACCTACGAACACCTCAACAGCGACCTGACCACTGAAATACGCTACAACCCGGACGGCGCCCAGCAGCGGTATGAGTATAACAAGACCGCCAAAGGCGCGCCGCTGAAAATCGGCAGCGATCACGCCCTGGCGGCTTATATTGAAACGAAAATTGCGGATGAAAAATACAGCCCCTGCGCCGTGCTGGCCGAAATTGAAAACGACCCCGATCTGCAATTCAGCGTGACCATCTGCCGCGCCACCCTGTACAAGTACATTGATCAGGGCGTGTTTCTGCGCATTACCAACTGCGATCTGCCGTTCCGTGGCAAGCGGCGCAAGCACAGGAAAACAAGGAAAGTACGCGCTGCGCGCCCCTCCTGCGGCGAAAGCATTGAAAAGCGTCCCGACCATATCAATGATCGCAGTGAGTTTGGACACTGGGAGCAGGATTTAGTGGACGGGTGCCGGGGCAGCAAAAGCAACGCGCTGGTGTTGACCGAACGGCAGACCCGGCAGGAAATCACGGTTAAAATACCAGACAAGACAACGGACAGTGTGGTTGCCGCCCTGGACAGGCTGGAGCGCAGGTTTGGAGAATACTTCAAAGCCGTTTTCAAGTCCATTACGATGGATAACGGCAGCGAATTTGCGGACTGCGAGGGAATGGAGCGATCCCTTTTCGGCGGCAAGCGGACAAAATGCTACTACTGCCACCCGTCCAACCCGCAGGAACGCGGCAGCAATGAAAAGCAAAACCAGATGCTGCGCCGTCACTTTCCGAAAGGCACGAACTTTGACAACGTAACCGAGGAAATGCTGGAACGCGCTACCAGATGGCTGAACAATTACCCGCGTAAACTGCTGGGCTGGCGTAACAGCCAGAGCCTGTTTGATGCCGCGCTGGCTGATATTATGGGCAGCGGGAGTTGTTCATAAAAAATTAACATAAAAATCTTGCACTTACCTATTGACATTTGCCTATTTTTTTCATTTTTCTCTTTTACAGGAACAGCGGCACCAAAAGCGGCACCAGAAGCGTACACACAATGCCGTTCACAAAGGCAAGCACAGCAATCGTACCATTCGTGTTCTTGCTGATAATGCCCAAGGTGGTATCCATAGAGGTAGCCCCTGCCGGCGCAATGGCGGAATAATAATTCAAATGGCTTGCCACAAACGGCACAATGACAAACGTCAGCATTTCACGAAACACATTTGCGAGAAACGCAATCGTACCGCCGACGGGGTTGCCTGCCTCCGTAATCAGCACGCCGGAAAGGCTATACCAGCCCAAGCCTGCGGAAATCGCCAAGCCCTCCTTTGCAGGCAGGGAAAGCAAAAAGGCAGTCACCACACCGCCGCAAAGGGAGCCGAGCGCAACCCCGAACGGAATCAGCAAAATCCGAAAGCCCAATTCCCTAATGCGTGTGAAAACAGCCTTATTCAGCCCTGTATCAATCCCGACGGAAAACAAAAGGAGCAGCAGCATATAGGTGGATGCGCTATCCAGAAAGCCGCTCACATCCGCAGGCATCAGGTATCCTGCCCCAACGCCAAGCACCAGAACAATCAAAATCACAAGGCTCATTTCTTCCCCTCCTTCTCCAAAAACAGCGTGGAAAGAATATAAACCACAGCAATACTGCCAATCGCCGTCATCACTGCAAACAGCACTGCCTTACCACCCAAAAGCGGCAGGCTTCTGACCACCTCACCATTTCTGCCGATACTCACGCCCATGCAGAAAATCAAAAGCAGCAGCCAAACCGTCTGCAATCTGCTGTTCCAGCGGATTCCCCTCTCCCGAATCCAACCTTGATAGCCAATCAAAACCCCTAATCCGATTGCCAAAAAGATATATCTCATATTTCATCCCTCCAAAAGCTGCCCCTACGCAAAGCGCAGAGGCAGTAAGCTTACAGAACTTATTTTTTTAGCATATCCCGTTTAGGATAATTTTTCGCGGATTGCGTCAATGCTTTCATCCTCGATATATTCGTCATAGGTCATCTGTCTGTCGATGATGCCGCCGGGCAGGATTTCAATGATTCTGTCTGCAATGGTCTGCACAAACTGATGGTCGTGGGAATCAAACAGCAGTGTCCCCTTATACTCCGTCAGCCCTTCATTCAGTGCTGTAATAGATTCCAGATCCAAATGGTTGGTAGGCTCATCCAGAATCATCACATTTGCGCCGCTCATCATCATCTTGCAAAGCATACATCTTACCTTTTCACCACCGGAAAGCACGCCGGCCTCCTTCAGCGCTTCCTCACCACTGAACAGCATTCTGCCCAGCCAACCGCGAATATCGGAATCGTATTGCTCGCCTTCCTTTGCAAAGGGACGCAGCCATTCAATCAGGCTGTCCTTGTTGCCCTCAAAATATTCTGTGTTATCCTTCGGAAAATATGCGGTTTTTGTGGTAATTCCCCATTTAAAGCTGCCCTCATCCGGCTCCAGTTCGCCCATCAGAATCTGGAACAGCGTAGTTCTTGCGATTTCATCCTTGCCGACAAAGGCAACCTTTTCGTGCGGGCGAATCATAAAGCTAACATCATTCAGCACCTTCTTGCCGTCAATGGTTTTGGAAATTCCATCCACCAAAAGCACATCGTTGCCGACCTCTCTGTCCTGCTTAAAGCTACAGAAGGGATATCTGCGGCTGGAGGGCTTAATGGTATCCATCTGCAGGTTATCCAACAGCTTCTTTCTGGAGGTTGCCTGCTTCGCCTTGGAGGCATTCGCACTAAAGCGCTGAATGAAATCCTGCAGCTCCTTAATCTTCTGCTCCACGCGTTTATTCTGATCCTTCAGCTGACGCTGTGTCATCTGGGTATAGCTGTACCAGAAATCATAGTTGCCGACAAACATAGTAATCTTACCATAATCGATATCCGCGATATTTGTGCAGACCTTATTCAGGAAATGACGGTCATGGGAAACTACGATAACCGTATTTTCAAAGTTCATCAGGAAATCCTCCAGCCATTTAATCGCATGGATATCCAGATGGTTGGTAGGCTCGTCCAGAAGCAGAATATCGGGATTGCCGAACAAAGCCTGTGCCAGAAGCACCTTCACCTTCTGTCCGCCTGTCAGCTCCTTCATCTTCGCATAATGGAATTCATTTGTAACCCCCAGACCGTTCAGCAGCATTTCCGCATTGGATTCCGCAGCCCAGCCGTCCAGCTCCGCAAATTCGCCCTCCAGCTCTGCCGCCTTAATGCCGTCCTCGTCTGTGAAGTCCTCCTTCATATAGAGCGCATCCTTCTCTTTACGGATATCATACAGTCTTTTATGCCCATATAATACGCACTCTACCACATCAAACTCATCAAACAGGAAATGGTCCTGCTTCAGAACTGCCATTCTTTCCCCGGGGGTGATGAATACAGAGCCCTTGTTGGGTTCCAGCTCCCCTGCAAGAATTTTCAGAAATGTGGACTTACCGGCACCGTTGGCACCAATCAATCCATAACAGTTGCCCTTTGTGAAATTGATATTCACATCGTTGAAAAGTACTCTGCCGCCATATTGGAGGCTGACACCCTGTGCAGCGATCATGTTTTTCTCTCCTTTTTCTCATTCCATTTTTTATTACGCTACGGCACTTTCGCCGCCATGTTCAAAAAATAAACTAAATTTGATTATAACATGAATATCATACAAAATAAAAGCCCTATTTCCCATAAAATCCACTGAAATCAAAGAAAAACCCGCCCTGCGCCATGCAAAACGGGTTTTTGTTGTCTCTTATTTCTTATTCATCGGATTCCAGCATGGAAATCTCTCTTTCATAATTGATAGCACTGCTCTTGACCTCATCCGGAATCTCTCCAGCCTTCACATTGCCCAGTTGTGTCAGCTCGGAGGAAATGCGGTAGGTTTGCACGGTGATACCACTGCTTTCATTATCACTGCTCAGCTCCGAAAGCACATTATTCGTGACCTTTTCCAAGGCCTGCGCCAGATCTATTTCATAGGAAATCGGCGCGCCTGTTTTTTTGTCCAACACAAAGGTAACAGGCACATCCCCTATACCCTTGAAATAAACCTCAGAAAGGCTGCTCATGCCTGCAATCTGGAAGAAACGTCCTGCCGCCTCCACATCATACAGCTTTTCCGCAGGGATATCCGCAGAAATGACAGCCTTGCCGCCGTTCTCCTGCATGGTGCAGTTTTCTGCCGCCGCAAGCAGGGTTTCCATGTTTTCCGCCGTGTTGTAAATCTGCACGCTGTTCATGGCATCGGTTTTCTGCAAGGTCATTTCCGTCCATTGTCCATCATAATTCATGTATTGATTCACGCCATCCTCGTTCTTTTCCGCTTCGCCCTTTTGCAGATAAAGAATGTATCTCTGGCTGCCATTATCAAAGCCCATATCCGTATCCACTTTCATATAAAGCGGCTCCTTCACGAAGGTTACGGTTCCCTTTGTAGTCATGCTGCCCCTTCCTGCGTTGTTCATTGCAATCGTGGCATCAAAATTCGCCGTAAAGCTGTCCTGTCCTGCAAGTGCCGTTTTTGCCGCCTGCACATATTCCTCCGCAGAGCCGAGCGCCGCCTCCTGTGTACCTGCGCCACAGCCGGATAAAACCAGACAGACAATAATAAAAGTCATACCCAATCCTCTGCTTTTTCTTTGTTTCTTCATAGGGATTCCTCCTTCATGCCTTCGCGCCGCAGCCCGACAAAAGGCAACAGAACACCGCTTTTCTCAATCCGATTGTAGCGTAAATCTCCACTCATTGCAAGTAAGTTCCCCTTTTCTTCATAAAATTCTAAGAAAATTGTAAGAATTGAGGGATAATTCTCCACTTCACAGATACTGATACCTCTTTCGCAGGGCGGAGAAAGCACCTATGGTAATCAGGATAGAGGCAAGCTCCGCCACCGTAATGGCGCACCAAACGCCATCCAAGCCAAAAAAGAGAGGCAAAATCAAAACTGCCGCCACCTCAAAAACAACTGTACGCAGGAAGGAAATTGCCGCAGAAACCATCCCGTTGTTCAATGCCGTAAAGAAGGACGAACCGAAAATATTAAAGCCGCTCAAAAGGAAGGAAACCGCATAAAAGCGAAGTCCTCTCACAGTCATGGCATAAAGCTGTGCATCATAGCCGACAAAAAGCCCCGAAAGCACGCCGGCAAAAAGCACCCCTATCGAAAGCAGCACAATGCCTGTCCCCAAAAGCAGCTTCAGGCTCTTTTTCAGCACATTCTGCAGCTCCGCCTTCTTCCCCGCACCATAGTTGAAGGCAACGATGGGCGCAGAGCCATAGGCATAACCCAGATAAATCGCAATAAAAATAAAATTGACATATAGAATCACGCCATACGCCGCCACGCCGTTTTCCCCCGCAACCTTCATCAGCTGTGCATTATAGAGCATTCCCACCGAGGACATGGAAATATTCGACACCAGCTCGGAGGAGCCGTTCGTACAGGTTCGCAGCAGCGCACCCCCCAGTAATTTTGTTTTTACCAAGGCAAGCCGACTGCTGTTTTTCCTTGCAAAATAAACAAAGGGAATCAAGCCGCCGACACATTGCCCCAATGCCGTTGCCACCGCCGCACCTGCCACGCCCCAGCCAAGCACCGCAATAAACAGCGCATCCAAAACCATATTCGTCAGCCCTGCGGCAACCGTTACAATTAAGCCAAGCTGCGGCTTTTCCGCTGCAATCAAAAAATTCTGGAACATATTCTGGAGCATATAAAAGGGAATCCCCAAAAGCACAAGCCTCCCGTAAATCATGCCGTAGCCGAGCATGGCATCATCTGCGCCCATTTTAAGAAGGATTTTTTTCAATGCCGCAATGCCGAGCATCGTCAGCACAAGCCCCAAGCCAATCGCAAAATAAATCAGCATGGAAAAAATCCGATTTGCCTCCTCTTGCTTGCCCTCTCCCAAGGTTTTCGCCACAAGGGCAGTGCCGCCTGTCCCCAGCATAAAGCCGAAGGCGCCCAAAACCAATGTGAAAGGGATCACAAGATTGACTGCCGCAAAGGCGGTTTTCCCAACAAAATTGGAAACAAACAGCCCATCGACCACGCCATAAATCGAGGTCAAAATCATCATGGCAACCGAAGGGATGACAAACCGAATCAGCCTGCGATAGGTAAAATGATCCGATAATTGGATATTCATACGTCTTCTCTCCTTTTCAATTCAAAAAAACAGCTCGGTTATTTGCATAACCGAGCGCACTCGACATCTTTTCAACTTTGTAATTGCGACTACAAGTTCTCCGATGAAGATATATTTATTTGATGATGACTATTGTAACAGAAATAAAGGTGCTGTCAATCCCCTTTCTTATGCCCTTATGCCAAATCCACGCCGGCAATATGCCGGATGACCTCTCCTGCCAGAATCAGCCCTGCCACCGGCGGCACAAAGGAAAGACTTCCGGGAATCTGTCGTTTGCCCGTCTCCTGCGATTCTGCCGGCTTTTGGGGCAGCTCCTTGGAATAAACCACCTTCACGCCGCGAATGCCGCGCACCTTCAATTCCTTCCGCATCACCTTCGCCAGCGGACAGACGCTTGTTTTGGAGATATCCGCCACCTCAAAACGGGTCGGGTCAAATTTATTTCCTGTCCCCATGGAGCTGATAACCTCTGTCCCCGCTTTTTTCGCTTCTTCTATCAGAATCAGCTTGGAGGTCACCGTATCAATCGCATCCACAATATAATCATACGAAGCAAAATCCAGCAAATCCCTGTTTTCCGCACCGTAAACCACAGGATATTCCACCACCTCGGTCTCCGGCAGGATCTCATGAATTCGCTCTGCCATGACAGACGTTTTCCTTCTGCCAATCGTTTTCTGCGTTGCAATCAGCTGACGGTTGATATTTGTCAGGCTTACCACATCTCCATCCACAAGGGCAAGATGTCCCACGCCGCCTCTTGCCAGTGCCTCTGCCGCAAAGGAGCCGACACCACCAATGCCAAACACTGCCACACGCGCCTTTCTCAGTTTTTCTATGCCTTCCTTTCCCAGAAGCAGCTCTGCTCTGGAAAATTCATTCAATTCGCTCATATCATTCCTCTCATTCCTTTGGTTCTCTCATCTCCTTGGGCAGCTTTTCCCAAGGCAGCCGCTCATACAAACGGAAAATCTTTCGCACAATGCTGTCGCCGCCATGTCCCTTTAACTGCCGCTTCGCCGCCGCCTTTGCTTCCGCTTCGGCATCCGCAGTTGCATAGGAAAGCTGTGCAGAGGTCAGCATGGAAAGATCGTTTCGGTTGCTACCAAAGGCAACACATTTCTTCTGCGGAATTTCCTCCATCAGCCGCTCCAGCATATATTTCTTTGTTGCATTTTTATGATAAATCTTCAAATGACAGTATGTCTCCGGCGTTTCCGATTTATCCCGCAGGAAAAGCAGCTCCTGTTCGGTATCCATCTCTTTTAGTTCTGCCTCCAGTGCATCCGCATCCGCATCCTGCAGCACCAGCAGGATATATACCACAACACCATCCTCCGGCATTTCGCCATAAATATAATTGCGGTAAGGCGATCGGCGGTTAGAAAGATACAATTCTCGTTCTACCTCATTTTTAAATTCGCCAAAATAAATCAGAAGCACATTTTGCCAGATCACGTTCAGGAAATAATGATACTCCTTCTCCTTCACAAGGGTGCAGATTCTGTCCACCCATTCCTTCGGCAATCCGCTTGTCGCACGGTATCGCTTATCCTTCACATCATACAGCACCGCCCCATCCATCGCGATAACAGGCAGGCGCAAATCAAGCCCCTTTAAATCCGCCATCAGCGAAGCGGGTGTACGCTCTGTCGCAATGGTAAACGGCAGGCCATCCTGCAAAAGCTGATTCAGCTCAAAGGAGGCATAGGGCGAAATACCGTTTTTTTCGTCGTATAATGCCCCGTCAAAGCCCGTCACAAAAAGATAGTCCTCTGTCCTTTTCCGTGGCAGATGCAGATTATTGACCCCCAGAGAAACCAGAATCCCGATAATCGTTTCGACAGAACGATTGATTGCCCCCTCCAGCGGCGTATACCCCACATTAGAGAGGCAGACACTCAGCAGTACAATCCCTGCCAGCGCAGAAGCACCCGTGCGCTTCAATAAAACCGTCACATACATCACAGGAATGACCGCAAAGGAAATCACCAGATATCGCAGGATACGCACCTGATAGGGAATATATTGGATCAGATACAGCACCAGAAGCGCAAAGACTGCCCCCAGCAGTGTGCCGATAATACGGTTTATGGAAACCTGTATGCTGTTTTCCGCATAGGGCTGCATACAGATAATCGCGGCAATCGTAGAAAAAATCGGTACGCCTTCCTCTCCGCGCAGAACATAAAGAAAAAAGCAGATGGCAACCGCCAATGCTGTTTTCACCATACGCATACCGACTCTCGGAATATTTGCAACCATAGGATTTCACTCCTTTTCGCTGTTCTTATTGGCAAAGTATAGAGGAAATCCCTTCTTTCTGTCAAGCTATCTGCCAAAAAAATGCAGGAAAATGCTTATTTTACACGGTTTCCCCCTCACATAACAAAAAAACGCAGACTTTTCATCTGCGCTTTTTTTATAAATATGCCGTACCCTCTGCCACTATAGCAACACTGCCCGTAATTTCAATTTTCGTAACCGCTCCATTCTGATAAGAAACCGTTGCGTGCATCACACCGCCGGGCTGCTTGAGGGAAACGGTAATATCCTTTTTCTCCCTTGCCGCCAGATATGCCCCGACAGCAGAGGTTCCGCTACCGCAGCCTCTTTCCCAAATGAGACTGACATCCTCCACCGCAACCAGCGGTTTCAGGCTTTTCTCCTTCTCATCAAACAGCAGAAGCCCAAACACAGGCGGCAGCTCCTTCGCCCAGACCCTTGCCGCGTGTTCCGCCTTTTTTGCGGCATTCTCGCCCCAAAGGGACGCAGGGACGAGGATATGCGTAATGCCTGCGAAAACAACTGCGGTCAGCTCGATTTTTTCGCCATCCAGCGTAAATGCTCTCGTTTCGATGCACCGCGGTAAAGGCATTGCCACTCTGCCAAGAAAGCGGTGCTCCGTTTCTCGTTTCATTTCGCAGCGAACAAGCTCCTCCGCACCGGAAACCTCAAGCGTAATTTCCGTTTTTTCGCCAATCGGCAGATTTTTCTTCTGCGCCAGCCATGCCGCCAAAGAAAGGCTGGCATTGCCGCAAAATTCCCCCGCCATCATTTGCAGGCGCTTTTCTGCCGCAGGATTTTCCGCTTCCTCGATATAGCCTGCCTGCTCGGCGTATACACTGCCATAGGCAATCAGCCTTTCTGCCACAGCAAGCTGCTTCTCTCTTGCCACAGGCGTTTCGATGAGCAGCGTCATATTTTCCGTAGGGCTTGCTTTGATGAATTTCACTTCCATCCGACCACTTCCTTACTGCTGGAAACGACTCAGGAAGGCTTTGGTACGTTCCTGCTGAGGATGATTGATGACCTGTTCGGGTTCGCCCTCCTCCACAATCACGCCGCCATCCATAAAAATAATATGATCGGAAACATCCCTTGCAAATGACATTTCATGTGTCACGATTACCATTGTCATGTGTTCCGCCGCCAAATCCTTGATAACCTTCAGAATTTCGCCCGTCAGCTCAGGGTCAAGCGCGGAGGTCGGCTCGTCAAAGAAAAGAATTTTCGGCTTCATTGCCAATGCACGCGCAATGGAAACACGCTGCTGCTGTCCGCCCGAAAGCTCACAGGGATAAGCGTTTTCCTTGTCCGCCAGTCCCATTTTTTTCAGCAGCTCCCTTGCCTCGGCATAAATTTCCTCTTTTTTGCGCCTGCCGATCAGAATCGGCGGTTCGGTGATATTTTTCATGACGGAATAATGGGGAAACAGATTAAAATTCTGGAACACCAGACCGAAATGCTTTTTGATGCCCTGCAGGGTTTCCTTTGCGGCATAAACCGCCTTGCCCTGTGCGTCCGCCTTTGCGGCATAGTCTCCCAAATAAATCAAATCGCCGCCGTCCATGGTTTCCAACATGGTTGCGCAGCGCAGAAGGGTGGATTTCCCAGAGCCGGAAGGCCCAATGATAGACACAACCTGTCCTTCTGTTACAGACAGAGAAATATCCTTCAGCACTTCGTTTTCCCCGAAGCTTTTATTGCAGTGCTTAATTTCCAATACCTTATTCATTGTATGCCCTCCTTTCTTAATGGTAATAGCTCAGTTTCTTTTCAATACGTTCCATCGCGAATGCAACCACACCATTGAAGATGAAATAGAACACACCCGCAACGAACAGGGGCATAATACTTGTTCTTGCAGATGCAATCTGTTTTGCTACAGTGAACATTTCCTCATACGCCAGTACGAACGCAAGAGAGGTATCCTTTACCAGTGTGATAACCTCATTCGTCACAGGAGGCAGTACGCGCTTCACCATCTGCGGGAAAATGATGCGGAAAAAGGTCTGGTTTTTATTATACCCCAGAACGGATGCCGCCTCATATTGTCCCTTGGGGATGGATTCGATACCGGAACGGTAAATTTCCGCAAAATATGCTGCATAGTTAATAGAAAAGCCGATGATAATCGCAGCGAAGCGGTACCATCTGGGCAAAGAAATACGGAACAGATAATAAGGTGCAAAATTCACCACCAGAAGCTGCAGCATCAAGGGCGTGCCGCGCAGAATGGCAATGAAAACCTTAATGACTGCCTGCAAGGGCTTTATTTTTGACATACGCCCGAAGGCAACCAAAAGCCCCAAGGGCATGGAAAACAGCAGTGTCAGCACAAAAATCATCAGGGAGGAACCCATGCCGCTTACCAGCTGCTGTGCAATAATCGCAAAATTCATAGTAAATTTCCTTTCTTAACCGTAAAATGCAGGAATCCGAGAAATTCCTAAAACGCAGGAAAGGCGGCAGGAGTTTTCCCACCGTCTTTCTCAGCTTTTTTCATAACTGCTTCTTTCTTATTTTCCCAGGCAAAGCATCTGATCCAGATTGTAATCCTTATACTTTGCTGCGATTTCTGCCAGAGTACCGTCCTCTGCCATTTCATCCAGTGTTGCCTGTACCTGATCTCTCAGTTCTTCATTGCCCTTCTTGAAGCCGATTGCATACTGCTCTGTGGAGAGGGGCTCTTCCAACATTCTGAATTTATCTGCCTTTGTTGTCAGCTGATACTGTGCTACGCCGATATCTACTGCGATGGCATCATTTGTGCCTGCCTCCAGATTCATAAATGCTGTGTTGTAATCTGCGATTTCATCCAGAGATGCGAAGGAATTTACGACATCTGCCTTGGATTCATCCTGCAAAGCGGAAAGTGCAGAGGAGCCTGCCTGTGTGATGACGTGCTTGCCTGCCAAATCAGCCTCTGTCTGAATATCGGAATCCGCTCTTACAACATATACGATGCTGTTGTCAACATAGGGCTTGGAGAAGGTGTATTCATCCTCTCTGCCTGTCATGGTGAAGCCGTTCCAGATACAGTCGATTGCACCGCTGTTCAGCTCCATATCCTTTGCATCCCAGTCGATGGGCTGCTTTACCAGCTCCCAGCCGTTTCTTTCGCAGACCTCAGCAGCCAGATCCAGATCAAAGCCGGCATAATCGCCACTCTCTGTTCTGTAGCCATAAGGAGGATATTCCGCATCGAAGCCTACAGTGAAGGTCTTTGCGCTGTCAGAGCCGCCGCAACCTGCCAGAACAGACGCACCCATAACCATTGTCAAAAACAGTGCCAAATACTTTTTCATACGTTATCGTCCCCTTTTTCATATCGTTTTTTCATTCCTGCGGAGCGTCGCTCCTTTGTTCTTCATCATAGTATCACATTACCACTCTAAAGTAAAGCAAAAGAATCTGCTTTTTCGCCATTATTTTTTATGCAAAATACACAACTCCTTTCGCGCCCTGTGCGCAGTGCCTTCCCCCCCTCTCTCCTGCCCTTCTGCACGCCGAGTTTTTGTCGATTTTTCAAGATTTTTTACGTTTTTCTATTGACAACCGCGAAAAAAGGTATATAGTGTAGGTATAAAAATAATACAATCAATATCAGTAAAAGATGCAGCCGTAGTCGACAGCATCTCAAACGATAATAGCAAACCCATCGAAAGGTGGCGACGCAAAGCTATAGGGCCTTACCCCTTGAAAAAGGGCTGGCAGCCAGTTACCGAAAGGAGATTCCGTATGAAACGGCTTTTTTCTTGTGTTTGCACATTTGTTGCAGCCTTTATTTTAATGTCTATGACAGGCGTGGTAACAGCCAGCGCTTCTACAGGTTCTATTGATACTTCCCATGCAAAAGATGGTTTTGTTACCGTAAATTACGCTTCCGATTCCAAATTGAAGGTCGGCATCCAGTACGGTGACAATAAGACCTCCTATAAAAACTGCCCCAGCGGCAAAACTGCAGAATTCTCTCTGGACCAGGGCGATGGCACATACACTATTACCGTATGTGAAAACATTTCCGGTACAACCTATCAGGTTGTCAGCAGAGAAACCGTAAATGCAAAAATCAAAAACGAATATGCTCCCTACCTTATCTCCACCGCAGATGTGCAGTTTGCAGCAGGTGATGCAGTCAGCCAAAAGGCGGCTGAAATCTGCAAGGGCGCAGCAACCGATGCAGAAAAGGTAACCGCAATCTACAACTACATTGCAGGGCATTACACCTACGATACAAAGCTTGCAGATGAAATCACATCCGGCAAGGTAAGCAAATATATCCCTGACACAAGTGCTACGCTGAACAGTAGCAAGGGCATCTGCTATGACCTGTCTTCTCTGTTTGCAGCTATGTGCCGCAGCCAGAGCATCCCTTGCTCTTTGACAAAGGGCTATGCCGGCAGAAGCTACCATGCTTGGAACAAGGTAAACGTAGACGGTGCTTGGTATCAGATTGATTTGACCTACGCTGTAACAGAGCGTGTACTGAACGCAAACAGCCTGTCCGATTGCGTATCTCCTTTGCACTACGCACAGCAGAGCGATTCTCTTGCAATCGCAGCATAACAGATTGTAATAATGTAATAAAGAAAAAACACATAGCAGGAAGTCTTTTCTTCGCTATATGTTTCCTATAACAAAACCATTTCTACCTTTACAGATAACGCAGACACAAACGCATGGTACTATCTGGCGGTACAGGAAGCAACCAATAGCCACTACAACACAAGCAAGGAAAACTCTGCCTATGAAAAATGGACAGGCTTGCGCAAAATACTTGATTGAATTGAATTAAGCTGATTATATTCGATTCGGGTGTTTTGCATAAAAACACCGCTCATTTTCCACTATAAAACAGACAAGTTTTCTATATTTAGATAGCGGCATGTTCCCATTTTCCGTGCCGTCATCATTTTTCCGGATTTTTTTCAACAAAACTTGCATATAATTGCATACAAATATGTTGAGAATCCACAAAAATACTTGAAATTTTATCAAGTTGTGATATAATACATTGTAACAGGACTTTGCAATGTATTTTATCTATATAAATACATTATATTATTATCTGTGCGGCTCGTTGAAAGAGCGTGTGTACAGACAAAGGCACAGCCGACGAAAGCCGGTGTCGCAAAGCCAAGGGCCTAACCGAATTTTTCTTCGCAAGGCAGCCGGTTGCCAAAAGACATATCGTATCCTCCTTCTTCGGGTCTCACAAGAACAAAGAAGGAGGATTTTTTATGATGAAAAAGAAATCAGGAAAACGCTTTCTGTCCTGGCTCTTGGCTGCCGTAATGATAATTGCGTTGATGCCGGCGAATGCGTTTGCGAACGATGACAACGACTATGGCGGAATTGACACCTACGCCAACCAAAGCAATGACAATGTGGAGTTCTGGTGTACCAACTCCAGAGTTGCTGTAGGTGGCAAAACATCTGCATCCCTCAACAGTCTGCTTTCTGGCAAAACACAGCTTGTTTTTGCACAGGAATCATCTCTGCAGGAGGGTACTCTCACAAACGGCTCCGGTTTAACAGGCAAGCTCTGGAAAGTAATGGTTCAGGATAATAGAAACAAGCAGACCGGAGATTCAAATGACAATAAAACCAATATAGGTACTGAAATCACTTCCATTTGGGGTGAATGGAAATGGATACCTTTTGGGCGGTATCAATACCAGTACAATTATCTTACAGCAGATGGGAAAACAGGTACCCTGAATTCGAAACAAACTGTAGTTGTTTATTACAAACAGGTATTTGTTACAGATTCCAACTATGGTATTATCTACGGTACTGACTGGGGATATAATGATGATAGTCATGATGATGCTCCTAGAAAGATAACCTACCAATTTGCACAGGAAAACAATGATGGCAGCACCAAAGTATTAGCGGAAAAAGATTACTGGTATGCAGATAAACCCTATCTCATTAAAGGTATTGGTGCACAGTTGAACCCTAAATATGAAATTTCCAAAATCACTGTTGATGGTGCCGAACAGGATCTCGACAAAGAAGTCTCCATTGACCGTAAAAATCCCCATGTAGTTACCTTCTACATTAAAAGCGTAGAAACAACCAAAGTTCAGTACCACTGGATTGGTGCAGAAAACCTTGCGGTAACATTGCCTACTGATAATGCAGAATATGACTGGGATACCACAGCAAACTTAACCGATGAAGCAGCAGCATTTACGCCTAACCTCATTAAAGAAGGCAAAGACGGTGTTAAATATATGTTCTCCGGTTGGTATGATAACTCCGAGTTTAAAGGTAGCCCCGTAACTTCTATCACTGTCTCCGATACAAACTACACCTTCTATGGTCGTTGGACTTCTGCGGCTGTTGAAGTTGATTTGAACAAGGATGACAGCAATACCAACAGATTTGAAAAAACTCTGACTAATGCAGAAAAGCTTTCTGATGACGCTAAACGCGAATTTACAATCAGCATTACCAATGATGACGATTCTAATGAAACATACACAGGTACAGCCACTGTAAGCAAAGAAAATCCCACTGCACCCTTTGAATTTGATGAAACCCAGAAAATGGTATTCGATATCGACGATGCAGGCATTGGTGAAGACGGCACTGTGCCTGAGAACGGCGTAGATTACACCTATACTGTAAAAGAAGAAACATCTGGTTCTTCTGATGATATCGAATTTGATAATGCAACCTACAAAATGAAGGTAAACCTCAAATTGGAAGATGGCAATCTGGTAGCTACAGTTTCTTTTACAGATGCAACTGAAGGAGCTGTCACTACTCCCATCACCTTCACAAATACATACACACCTGCTTACCCCGTTTATGTTTACGGTCGTTACATGCACAACAACGATCATCTGAAAGGCGATGTAACTGTAAACAACGAAAAGGTTCAGTGGAACGCAGATAGTACAAACCAAAACGCTAAAGAATATTACATCACCTTTGGTAAAATCGAAAAAGGTACAAAGGTAGAAGCTACAGAAGGTGCAACAACTTCTGATCTTTTATTCAGCACGGATAGCATCACTCTGAATGAAGAATTCTCTGGTACAGGCAGTGCTGCTTCTAACAATGTTTCTCTGAGCAATGTTAACAGCTGGGGTAATGTTCACGCTTGTCCCGGTGCAGTAGGCTATACCAACGAGGGTTTTGCTTGGCACATGGACGGTAATATCAATGTTTACACTGTAGCATACGATGACGGCGTTGATGATGCTAGCGTTACAAATATGCCCACTAACCCCCAAGGCTACTTCTTCGGCAGCTACACAACCGCCGCTGCACCTAGCCGTGAAGGCTATGACTTCCAAGGCTGGAAGGCAGAAGGCACTGATAACGTTTACGAGGCAAATCAGGAATTCACTCTTAATGGAGACGTAACTCTGGTTGCACAGTGGACACTGAGCAACGCAAATGTAACCTTTATGATTGATGGCGGTACATGGACTGCCCCTGAAGCTGTAAAGGATACAGCAAACGCTTTTAAAGAAACAATTAAGCTGGACAACGGTCATGCGACATTAGCTAACATTGGCTATACTCCTAAAGGCAAAGCAGATGACAGCCACACAGGCAATGGTAAATGGTACAAGGATAGTAACCCTATTATCGGTGACTTCGAAAATCAGTCTGTTGAAAATGGTGCTATCTTTATCCTGAAATTCGAACCTAAAGCACCTCCAAAGACCGCTACTGTAACTTTCGAGATTGACGGTGGTACATGGAATTCTACAGCACCTGAATCCATAGTTCTCGACGTGGAAAACGGTCCAGCAAAACTTTCTGATAAACTTTCTGCCGCTCCTAAAGGTACTGCAAACGAAAACTACAGCCCTGAAGGCAAATGGTATAAAAAAGTTAATGATGACCTCGTTTCTGTTGACAACATTTTAAATGTAAATATCGACAGTGATACAACCTTCGTTCTGAAATTTGATAAACAGCAGTACACCATCGAATATCAGTGGAGCACAGATCGTCCCTCTGATATTACAGAGACTCAGCTTCCCCCAGCTACTACAAAAGATGGCTTAGCTCCTACTGAGGAAACTGAAATTAACGCTCTCAATAAAGCCGCAGAGAAAACCTATACCACTACTTCCACAACCAACAAAGATGGTAAATATGGTGAATGGACACTCGTTGGTTGGACTCCCTTAAGATCTGATGATGGTACAAAAATCATCTTCACGGGTAATTGGAAATTCACAGAAAAAGAGAAACCCGTTGAAGTTAAAGTAACCTTCAAAATCGAAGGCGGCACATGGGATGGCACTAACAGCGAAGATCAGACCACAACAGTTATTCTAACAAATGGAGCAGGTTATTTAAAAGAAGAACAACTGCCCAAAGGTACTCATACCCCCGATGCAAACCACATCGGTACAGGGTACTGGAAAATTGACAAAGGTCAGGATATTACAAGCATCCTTATTCAAGGAAATACAGACTTCATCTATACCTTCAACGAACGTGGTACTGTTGCCACTGAACTGAGCAAGCTGATTCAGAAAGAATTCAAATCGCAGCACGGCTACAGCACAGAAGGAACCTTCACTGCAATCGCAGAGGTTATCGCAGAACCTGTTGCAATAGCAATTTCCTACACAGCTGAAGAAATGGATGAACCCACAGAAGCCAGAATCTACGATGGTACTGTTACTCTGAAAACAGGCGAAACAAAAGCCTTCGACTTCTCCGCAAAAGACAAAATGGCTGATGTATTAACACCTAACACACGCTACACAGTCAGGGTCTCCGAGGATAAAGGCGACCTTTCCAAAGTAACCTATGACACCACAAAATACATCCTCGGATTTGAAACAGATGGGAATGCTGTAGTGGACTATATCTGGATTGCAAAAGAGAAGGATAGTGAGAATGATCATCCTGAACTAGAACCCGTAGAAGGCACAACAATCACATTCCACAATATTTACACCTACAAGCGTCACCATTCCTCCAGCGACGGTGGTAATGGCGGCGGCAAAAAAGAGGAAAAACCTACCGTAGAAATCAAGGATGATGATGCACTGGGTCTGAATAACACAGACCACTTCGCATACATCGTTGGCTACGGCAACGGCGAGGTAAGACCTCAGAACTCCATCACCCGTGCAGAGGTTGCGGCTATCTTCTTCCGCCTGCTTGAGGATGACGTTCGTGATGCAAACTACACTCGTCAGAATAAATTCACAGATGTAAGCAACGATGCTTGGTACTGCAGCGCAGTATCCACACTGAGCGCGATGGGTATCATTTCCGGTTATCCCGATGCTACCTTCCGCCCCAACGCATCCATCACTCGTGCCGAATTCGCCGCAATCGCAACTCGTTTCGATGTAAACGGCGATAAAACACCCGCAAGCTTCAACGATATCGCAGGCCACTGGGCAAAGGACGAAATCGCTGTAGCAGCCAATAACGGCTGGGTAAACGGCTATGAAGACGGTTCCTTCCGTCCTCAGAACAAAATCACTCGTGCCGAAACAATGTCTCTGGTAAACCGCGTGCTCAACCGCAAACCTGAGACAGCCGAGGATCTCCTGGAAAACATGACAAAATGGACAGATAATGCCGATACCAACGCTTGGTACTATCTGGCAGTACAGGAAGCAACCAACAGCCACTATTATGAATACAAAGAAAATTCTCAGTATGAAAAGTGGACAGAATTGCGTGAAACTCGTGACTGGTCCGAGCTTGATAAATAAATCATAAGCGCTTACAACTCGGAAGGGTTGCTCCCTTCCGCTCCTCTTTCAGACCTCCGGTTTTAAGCCAAGAAAAACCGGAGGTTTTTCTTTTGCTTTTCTGCAATCAAAAAGGACGAAACCCCGTTTCCGGAATTTCGTCCTTTTCTATTCCTTTTTTATCCTGCGATTGCACAGATCCTTACAATTTTGCCCTTAGAATCCTTCGTCAATGCAACCGTGCAGTCATCCCTTGCATCCGAGCAGGCATCCAGAAAGTCCTGCAGTCCATACAAATCCTCATCATATCTGAGGTTTCTCTTATAATCATCCGCATCCGCCGCCGCAGAAAGCTTATACACAAACTCTGCACGGGTGCTGATTTCAAATGTCTTTTTGCTGCCGTCTATCCTTACCTCGATTTCATCTGCTCTTCTGTCAACAGATACCAGTTCGCCGCGTGCATCCTCCCAGAACGCCGTAATCGTTTTTACCTCACCGCTGCCGTTATAGCCCAGCTCCACATAAATCTGGGAATCGCCATAGGCATAGTCCAGCTCACTGTTCAGCTTCGTCAGACTGATGCTTTCGCCGCCCAATTTCACTGTTACACTGCTTGCCAAATCCATCTTGATATTCAGCCCTGCCGCCGTAACGGTAATGGTTCTCTTATCCTCAACCAAATCTCTGAGATAGCCTTCCTTCGCGTCCGCCATCTCCGCGGTAATTTCGCAAACATCACCATTCTTATCGAACCCCAGCGTAACATTGAAGCTGTAATCCTTATAGCTGTCAATCAAATCGGAAACATCCCTGTTCTTGCCATTGATGGTTACATCCACATCATCCGCCAAACCATAGGTATAGTCCTTTTCCTTCGCTACAATCGTAAGCTCTCTCTTGCTGATTTTACTCAGCTTGCCCTTGTTATTACTGCTGAATTTCGATACCGCAAGAAGCTCCGTTACCTCGTCATCCCTGTTGGTGTCCACCGAAACGGTGTACGCCTTGCCATCGCGATAGCTTTCCCGCAGGGCAGAAACACTGCTCTTCTTGCCGTCAATCCGCACTGTCACATCATCACTCAGGTTATACTGATATGTCTTACTTCCTGCCGTAAATTCAATGCGTTTGCTGTTGAGGAAGGTCAACGTGCCGTTGTAATCATCCTCCATAGAGGTAATCTTAATCTCCGAAACCCTGTTATTCTTATCCAGCTTCAGGGAAACCACAAAATTGCTGTCATCATAATTCCGTTGGAATTTGCTGAACTTCATCGTATTGCCGTTATAGGTAACCTCCACATCGCTTGCCAGAGTGTAGGTATATTCCTTCTTGCCGGATTTGATGGTAATCTCGTCATCCTCCACATCCGTCACAGTGCCGTCAGTGGGGTTGTTTGCATTCACCACTGCTACAACTTTCAGCACATATTCATCCTTATCCAGAGTCAGTGTTACGTCATAGGAGGTATCCTCCAAGGCTCTGGAAAGCTTGCTGACAGTCGATTTCTTCCCATCCAGTCTGATTTCCACATCATCATCCAGATAAAATTTCTTTTCGGTCGAGCCATCCTTGACCGTAATCTTGGAATCGGTGATATCCTTCAGCTCATATTTCTTTTCAGTTGTCTGCTTGATGCCGTTCTTGGAATATGTCACCGTGATACTGCTCATATACTGCCCTTCGTAGGTCACCTTCACAGTATCCCCTGTTTTGATATCCGAAAGAGCAATCGTCTGTCCGTTATATTTCGCCGTTACCTTTCCCTTCACCCCAAACAGGCTCAGAGAGGAACCGCTTGCCGTCATCGTCAGGAAAATATCCCCATTCTGCATCGTCTTGCAGTCGGTCACTGTCCCTGTTGCAGTTTTCCGGTTGGTTTCCGTTCCCTTATTTTCCACCAGCTTATTATAGGATTTTACGGAAAGCACCGCCATCTCCGCACGGGTGATGTTCTTCTTGGGATTGAATTTATTATCCGAATCCCCCACCATCAAATTCACTCTGTACAGCAGCTCCAGATAGGGCACTGCCGTTGCGGAAATCGCATCCTTATCGGCATAGCCCAGTGTTGCGCCGGATTTCACGTCATACCCCTTTACGGTATCCATCGCCTTCCCGAAAATCACGCCGACATCCTCGCGGTTTGCCGCCTTTGTGCCGCCCTGCAGCTTATTCAGCTCCGCCGTTGTCAGAATACTGTTTTCCAAGCCGTATGCCGTTGCCTTATACGCCCATGTCGGGATGTTATACGCGCTGATTACAGGCTTCCATTTTGTCACCGTTGCATCATTGACATCCTGCTTCGTGTATGCCTTCATGATGGAATACATCAGCTGCACCGCTTCGCAATAGGTCACGTTGTTTCTCGGCTTGCAGTAACGCTTGCCGTTTTCCTCGTAGCCGCTCATCAGCCCAAGCTCTGCCGCCTGATTCAGAAACGGCTTAAAGCCCGACCACGTCACCGTGTTGATATCCACAAAGGTTGTTGCCGCATAGGCAGGCACTGAAATACTGCCCATCAGCAGGCTTGCCGTTGTTGCCAAGGTTAGAATCTGCTTTGTTTTTTTCATACCTTCTGCCCCCTTCTTGTTCTCTGTTGTCTCCAAAAGGACAAACCTCTCTGTCATAATTGTATCATAAATTTCAGGAAAAAATTCTTTCAATTTCCTTAATCTTTCGCATTTTTTACGACTATCTTTTCTCTTAGACGAAAATTTTTCCGTTTTGTTCCACCCCTGTCCCCTGCTTCGCATAAACAGAAGCCATCCGGTTATCCATTAAAATCGTCACTTCATTTTTTCTTCCTCCGCCGAAGACCCTTTCGTCATTTTTCCTATACAAAACATCGGCTTTTCTTCACTTTAACATAGAAAAAGCCCCTCTGCAATCGTGATTCTGCCGATTGACAGACGGCTTTCTTTTCGGTAATGTATTTCTATAGAAACACGATTTTAAAGGAGGTATGATACCCATGAAAAAACACGAATTACAAACCCCTGCTATCCTCTTGGATCTGGATAAGCTGGAGCACAATATCCAATCCTGGCAGGCACTCTGCAACGAAAACGGCAAACAGCTGTGGCCCATGATTAAGACGCATAAAAGCACCGCCCTTGCGAAAATGCAGCTGGACGCAGGTGCAACAGGCTTTCTCTGCGGCACATTGGATGAATGTGAAATGGTTTATCAGCTTGGCGCAAAGCATATCATGTATGCTTACCCCACCGCAAACCCTGTCAATATCCGCCGCCTGCTGCCCTTTGCCAAGGATGCAGAGCTGATTATCCGTCTGGATACTGTCCGCGCGGCAGAAATTTTAAACAGCGAAGCGGAAAAAGCAGGTGTCATCGTTTCCTATACCGTCATTGTGGATATGGATTTCCACCGCTTCGGGATGCCCGCAGATGCAGTTGTGGATTTCGTAAAAACGCTTTCCTCCTTGAAAAATCTGAAATTCCGCGGCATTTCCACCCATCCCGGACAGGTTTATGGCTGCACCACAAGAGCCGCTCTGGAGGAGGTTGCTAAGCTGGAAAAGGATACCATGAAAAGGGCTGCTGATGCTCTGGCTGCGGCAGGCTTCCCCTGCGAGATCATTTCCTCCGGCTCTACCCCCACCTTTGAGATTGCCGTAAAGGATAAAACCCTCAACGTAAGCCATCCCGGCAACTATACCTTCTTCGATAACATCCAGATTTCCCTTGGCACCTGCGGCGAGGATGCTTGCTCTTTACGCGTATTGGCAACCGTTGTTTCCCATCCCTCCGAGGGGTTCTATCTCTTTGATGCCGGCTCCAAATGTCTGGGTCTGGATCAGGGGGCGCACGGAAATTCTGCCATCAAGGGCTTCGGGTATGTTGTCGGGCATCCTGAGCTGACGATTGTCGGGCTTTCCGAGGAGGTCGCAAAGGTAAAGGCAGACGGCACATGTGATTTGCAGGTCGGTGATCAGGTCGAAATCATCCCGAATCATTCCTGCTCCACCGCAAATAATACCGGCTGGTATACCTGCATGCGCGGCGATGAGATTGTAGATTTCATTGCAGTCGATGCAAGAGAAAACAGTAAGAAAAAGGGTACACTATAACACGAAAAAGGGGGTCCATTCGGACTCCCTTTTTTACTCAAAATCCCGATTTTGTGTTAATTAAAAATCTCACTGGAAACGTATGTCTTGCCGTCCTTCAGCTCACTGGGCATTGCCGCCTTCATCACCATATCGCCCTCAACTACATATTCTGCGCTGCCGAGCGTAATTTCAATGGAGGTGCCGTCCTTTTCCAGAACGATGGGCTTCTGCTTGCCCTGCCATTTTACGGTATAGCCGTTTTCCTTTGCCGCCTCTCTCAGAGGAACCATCATCTGTGCCTGCATTTTAGGCTCATTTCCCATTTCTTCCCCTGCTTCTTCTGTCTGTATCAGCAGCAGCACCAGAGAGGGTGTTGTCTGTGCAGGAATGCTTCTTGTTGTAATATCATAGAATACCAGTGCATCCTGATTCTTTACATCCTCAGCGGAAAGCTTGATTTTTGCGCCCTCCATGTTCAAAATTCTTGTTTCATCGGAAATATTCAGCTGCAGCTTATTTGTCTTATCTGTCAGGTCATCCCCGAAGTGTCCAACCATCATATTGTCCGCATCTGCATTGGCAACTACTGCTGTCACGCTGCCCAGATAAGGGGGCAGACTCATACCCATAGGGCTGTTTGCGCTGTAAACCACTGCAACCTCCATGCCCTCTGTCAAATCAGCCACTGTCTTATAGCTGCCGTCCTTTCTATCCAGAATCAGGCTGTTTGCATCAACTGCAAAGCGCAGACCGCCATTTTTGTTTTCGATTTCCACAACGGAAACACCGTCTGTTCCGGATTTCTCTACAGAAACAATCTTGCCGCTTTCGCCCAAGAATGCAGCCTTAGCCTGCTTTGTGTCCTCTGCGGTTGCCAACACGCCCTTGGTTGCCTCTGCCGCTGTGCCGCTCGCAAATGCTGTTGTGCCTGCCAGCATTGTCAGCACCATACCCATTGCCATAACCTTTGTCATATTCTTTTTCATATTCATTTCCTCCTAACTAAATGGTGTGGTATTGTTTTCTGTTTTCGTTGTATACCAATCAGACGTAATCTATTTTGCAAAAGTTCCGCTTTTTTTAAAAAATTTTCAGATTTTTATTGTTTCTTTTTCCAAACAAAAAGACCTGCTATTTCATCCTTCTGAAACAGCAGATCCTTCGCTTTTATTTTTCTTCTTTTTCGTCCTCGTCCACAATTTCAATGTTATCCAGCTGTGTCTTGAAATTCGCGCGGAATTTAATCAGGAATTCCTGACGCAATAAGGTCTGCTCTTCCTTTTCCGCTTCGGTCAGACCAACGGTTTTCGCTTTCTTCGCCAGTTCATTGATACGCTTTGTCAAAGGGGTTTCCTGTTCAAACATCTTTCATCCTCCTTACGCCATTACAAATCGATAATTTCCGCATTGGCAACCGCTTCCTCCAGCAGTCTGTCCAATTCGGTCAGCTTATGCTCCGCCTTTTCAATATAATTCAGACGAGGCTTTGTCACAGGATGCTTTGCCACAAAAACAGTACAGCAGTCCTCATACGGGCGAATGGAAATTTCAAATGTACCGATTTTTTCCGCACGTTCAATGATTTCCGCCTTATCCATCCCTGCCAGAGGGCGCAGTACAGGCAAATCGCAGACTGCATTGATGACCTGAATCCCCTGCATGGTCTGGCTTGCCACCTGTCCCACGCTTTCGCCTGTCACCAGTGCCAGTGCATCATCCTTGTGTGCAATCATTTCCGCCGCACGCATCATCGCACGTTTCAGATGAATCGTCAGGCGGTCATGTGCCGTGTTATCCAGAAGGTACAGCTGCAATTCCGTAAAGGGAACCACATACAGCCGAAACTCCCCTGTAAAATCCGCAATGCGCTTCGCCAGATCAATAACCTTTTCCTTCGCCCATTCGCTCGTATACGGGGGGCTGTGGAAATAAACGCCCTCCACCTCAACGCCGCGTTTTGCCATCATCCATGTTGCAACAGGGCTGTCGATGCCGCCGGAAAGCAGGCTGACTGCCTTGCCGTTGCTACCATAGGGCAAGCCGCCGTAGGTGCGGATTGTTTTGGAATGTAAATAGGTGCTGTTGCGAATCTCAATATTCAGCGTCACATCCGGATGCTTCACATCCACCCTCATATTCGGCATGTGATCCAGAAGATACGCCCCCACCTCCATGCTCATTTCCATGGAATGCATGGGATAGCTTTTATTCGCACGGCGTGTATTTACCTTAAAGGTCATTTCCTTATCGCCGTAAAATTCCTGCATGTGCGCCAATGCTTCCTTGCAGATGGTATCAAAGCTGTTATCCTCCAAACGCACTCCGGGGCAGATGGAATGCAGCCCGAAGATGGTTTCCAGCTTTGGAATGGTAAAATCATAATCCAATTCGCCATCGCGATTTTCCACAATCAGGCGACCGGGGTCACGCACAACATAATAGTTGCCGTAGGGGTCGAGATTTTTGCGAATCGCGGAAATCAGGCGGTTGATGAAGATATATTTATTATTGCCGCGCATGGCAATCTCACCGTATTTCACGATTAAAACCTTTTCAGCCATTATTTTCTCCTTTTCTTATCTGTTATATTTTCTAAAGAAGGGAACCAGTTCCTCCAACGCTTTCAGACATTCCTTTGCTTCCTCCACTGTATTATAGCGGCAGAAGCTGAAACGGATTGCCCCTTCAATTTCAGAGAAGGGCAGACCCATTGCCGTCAGAACAGGGCTGCCAACCTTTTTCTTACTGTCGCAGGCAGAGCCGGCAGAAACCACAATGCCCTTGCTTTCCAGTGCGTGCAGCAGTACTTCGCTTCTGAGCCCCTTGAAGGTCACATTCAGCACATAGGGGCTTGCCTCCTCCAGACTGTCCCCGTTCAGCTGGGTATCGGGCAGAGCAAGAATCCCTTCCAGCAAGGTCTGCTTTACCTCTCTCACATGCGCAATGCTTTCCTTCATGCTCTTGAAGGCTTCGTCACATGCCACGCCCAATGCCGCCGCGCCGGGGCCGTTTTCTGTACCGGGGCGCTGTCCTCTCTGCTGTCCGCCGCCGAGCATCAGCGGTTTCACCTTCAAGCCCTTGCGCATATAGAGCATCCCAACGCCCTTCGGTCCATGAATCTTATGACCGCTCATCGTCAGCAGGTCAATTTTCATTTTTTCCACATCAATGGGGTATTTCCCGAAGGCCTGCACCGCATCCACATGATACAGACACTGCGGATTCTTCTCCTTAATCAGCTTGCCGATTGCCGCCGCATCCTGCACCGTTCCCGTTTCGTTATTTACCAGAATCGTGCTGACCAGAACCGTATCGGGGCGGATGGCATTTGCCAGCTCCTCCAAGGAGATATGTCCCTGTCTGTCCACCTTCAGCCATGTGACCTCTGCGCCCTTTTCCTCTAATAGCTTCATAGGATTCTTCACCGCAGGGTGTTCAATTTCCGTTGTAATAAAGTGCTGTCCCTGTCTTTTATAGCCCTCTGCCGTGCCGTAAATCGCCCAGTTGTCGCCTTCCGTGCCGCCGCTGGTAAAGAAAACCTCGTCATATTTGCAGTGAATCCCTCTTGCGATGATTTCCGCCGCATTTCTGATTTCCTTTTCCGCCGCCAGACCCATAGCACTCACAGATGCAGGGTTGCCGTATTGTTCGCAGAGCATTGTGCTCATTTTTTCCGCTACCGCAGGCAGCGCTCTTGTTGTTGCCGCATTATCAAAATAAATCATACTTGCCTCCTCAATCCAATTCATATAAAAGGATAGCTGTTGTTGTCATGCCGGCCGTTTCCGTCCGCAGGATGCGTTTCCCAAGGGTGATTGGCGTAATGCCGTTTTCCTTCGCCAGTGCGATTTCTTCCTCAGCAAAGCCGCCCTCCGGCCCGATGAAAACGCCAATGCTCTCACCCTTGAAGTCCTTCACAAATTCGCGCAGCCCTGTCTTTTCTTCCCTCTCATAAGGGATAATCGCGCCATCCAGTCTTTTTGCCTCTGCAACGGCATCCTTGAATTTTAGCACCTGTCCGCCGATTTCGGGAATCTTCCCTCTGCCGCTCTGCTTTGCCGCCGCCTCGGCAATTTTCTGCCAACGCTCCAGCTTTTTGCCTTCCTTTTTATCCAGCTTCACAATGGCACGCTCGGTGCTGACCGCAACAATCCGCTCCACGCCAAGCTCCACACATTTCTGAATAATCAGCTCCATCTTATCCGCCTTCGGCAAGCCCTGATAAAGCGTAATTTTTGTTTTCGGCTCTGTTTCGCAGGGCGCTTTGGAGAGAATCTCCAGCTGTACCCCATCTGTCAGAGAGGAAATTCTACATTGGTAATCCATGCCCTCTCCGTCGCAAAGCGTTAGCTCCTCGCCCTCCTTCGCGCGCAGAACGGTCTTAATATGCTTTTCGTCCTCTCCATGCAGGCAAATCTGTCCTTGTGTCATGTCGATTTTATCAAAGAAAAATTTCGGCATCCCCATCACCCCACATATTTCGATGCGATGGCAACCCAGCCCTTTTTCTCACGCACATCCTGCACGTCAAAGCCGCCTGCCGCCAGTGCCGCAAGCACATCCTCTTTTCTCTCGGTAATGATACCACTCGAAAGGAAAATACCGCCGTCCTTAATATAGTCAGGCACCTGCTTCGTCAGTGCAATGATGATATCCGCCACAATGTTTGCCTCTACCATGTCATATTTTTTGCCGCTGTATTTTTCATGCAGTGCCGCATCCTCCAGAATATTCCCTGCACAAACATGGTATTTCTCTCTGGGAATATCGTTCCTGTCGCTGTTTTCATAAGCAATCGCTATGGCATTCGGGTCAATGTCCACTGCATCCGCCTCCTTCGCCTCCAACAAAAGAGAGGCAATCGAAAGAATCCCGCTGCCACAGCCGATATCCAGAACCATATCGTCCTTTTTCACATATTTTTCAATCAATTCCATGCAAAGCTGCGTGGTTTCGTGTGTCCCTGTGCCGAAGATATGTCCGGGGTCAATTTTCAGAATCACCTTATCGGTTTCCTCCGTCAACTCCTCCCAGGAGGGCTTAATCATGATTTTTTCGCCGACAGGGAAGGGCTTGAAATATTTCTTCCAGTTGTTCGCCCAATCCTCCTCCTGCACGTTTTTCATTTTTAACTCCAAAGAGCCTAAATCCAATTCCTTCTCACTTGCCTTCACTGCCGCCAATGCGCCCTGAATCTGTGCAAGCTGTTCTCTGCCGTAAAGGTTGTCGCGCAGGAAAAAGGTAATTCCTGTTTCCAGTTCTTCCTTTTCCTCCACCAGTTCATCTGCCACATAATCCCATTCTCTGTTGGGGTTTTCCAGAAATTCCGCAAAATCCGCCTCATCATGAATCATCAGTCCTGTCAGTCCGCACTGATACAGCACGCCCTCCACAGGCTCCAGTCCAATCTGGCTGGTCGCTACGAATACTTCAATCCATTCCATTTCAGGTTTTCTCCTTCCGTTGATCCGTTGCCCGTCAAATGTCTGAGCAAGTGCACAAATGCGTCTTTATGCATTTGCTCACCCGCTTGTCGGGACTTTTTTTATAAAAAGGAAATAAAGCCGTCCTTAAATCAGCAGAACGGCTTCGTGTTATTTGTCATAGAGTTCGCATACTTCCCGATAGCTTTCCGGTGTCCCGATGTCGTAGCATTCCCCCTCAAAGGTGTAGGCATATACCTCCTTCTGCCGGTAAAGCCATGCAGGGAAATTGCCGGGGGAATCCGGCTTATTGCCTGCCGCCAGATATGCGGCGAACATGGGAACGGTTTCTTTCTTATAGAGGTATGCGGCGAATACAACCGTATTGGATTTGGGCTTTGCGGGCTTTTCCTCAATATCCAGCACCCTTCCGTTTTCATCCAGAAGGGCAATACCGAATTGGCTCAGCGCCGCCTCGTCCTCCCAGACCTTCACGCACACACAGTCGCGGTTCTTTTCATGGAAGAAATCCACATATTCCTTCAGCGAATAGGTGAAGAAATTATCTCCTGCAATTACCATCAGGTCATCCGCAATCTGCATTTCGTCAATCACAAAGGAAATATCCCCGATTGCGCCGCGCTTATTGGAATCATCTGTTGTGCCGTCATTCAGAACGGTAATGGGTACGCGGCTTTTCGCCGTTTTTGCCCAGTCCGCAAACTGCTCTGCGAATTTATCATTGGAAACCACATAAATCGCATCCAGCTCTTTTACGGTATTCATCTTCTCTACAATATGATCAATGATTGGTTTTTTGCCAATGGGGAGCAAAGCCTTCGGCGTATGCAATGTCAGCGGATATAATCTTGTGGCATAGCCCGCCGCCAAAATAATGGCTTTCATCTTCTCTCCTCCTTCATGTTGTTTCTTTTATTCTACCCTGCCAAACAGACCATCGCAGATTTCCTGCAGCTGCTTCGGCAGAGGAGCCGTCATTTCCTTTCCGTAAAGATAGCCCAGAGAACCCTCCTGTTCCTTCCATTCCACCCGAAGGGCATGTAAGAACTGATTGGAAAGGGCATATTCCTCTCGGAATTTTCGATTTGTCGCTTCCGAGCCGTATTTTCTGTCACCTGCAACGGGATGCCCGATTGCCTGCATGTGGGCACGAATCTGATGCGTCTTACCCGTAATCAGCTGAATTTCCAGAAGGGTATAGCCCTTTGCATGTGCAAGCGGACGATATTTCGTCATCGTTCTTGCGCCGCTTCCCTCCCGTTTGGAAATGCGCACCTGATTCTTTTCTGCATCCTTCGTCAGATAGGCGGTAATTTCGCCCGCCTCATGTATTTCCCCTGCAACTAGTGTCAGATAAAACTTATTCAGCTTGCGGCTGCGAATGATTTCATTCGCCGCCTGCACAGCCTGCAGGGTTTTCCCCGCAATCACAATGCCGCTTGTGTTTCTGTCCAGTCGGTTGCAGAGTGCCGGGGTAAAGCTGCTCTCCGCCGCAGGGGTATACTGCCCCTTCTGATAAAGATAATAAAGCACCTGATCAATCAGCGTATCGGTATCACTGCTTTTTTCGGGATGTGTGAGCAGTCCTGCCGGCTTGGAAATCACCAGAATCTCGTCATCCTCATACACAATGCCGAAATGCCTTTTTGCCGCAGGCACCGTTTTTTCCTCCATAAAGGACTGCATCGTTTCCTCGGCGAGGTAAAGCCTGAGGGTGTCCCCTGCCCGAAGCAGTTCGTTTCCCTCTGCCTTACCGCCGTTGTATTTGATGCGTTTTTTCCGCAGCATTTTATAAATAAAGCCCTTGGAGGCCTTATTCATATATTTCAGCAGAAACTTGTCCAGCCTTTGATTTTCCTCGTTTTTGGTAATGATAATCTCTTTCAAGGCTTTCTTCCTCCGAAAAAAATCAGCTATGAATCCATGCCAGATATGCGCTGATAAAGTTATCAATATCGCCATCCATCACAGCATCCACCTTACCCGTTTCCTCGCCTGTCCGGTGATCCTTTACCAGAGTATAGGGCATAAAGATGTAGGAACGAATCTGGCTGCCCCAGCCGATTTCCTTTACATCCCCACGGATTTCCGCCAGCTTCTGCATCTGCTCCTCAATCTTGAGGGCAAGCAGCTTACTTCTCAGCATTTTGAATGCCTTATCCTTATTGGCAAACTGGCTTCTCTCCTCCTGACAGGATACCACAACCCCCGTAGGGAAGTGTGTGATACGGATTGCAGATGAGGTCTTGTTGATGTGCTGACCGCCTGCACCGCTGGCTCTGTAGGTATCAATACGGATATCATCCGGCTTGATTTCAATTTCCGTATCATCCTCAATTTCAGGCATAACATCGCAGGACGCAAAAGAGGTCTGCCGTCTGCCTGCGCTGTCGAAGGGAGACACACGCACCAGACGGTGAATCCCCTTCTCGGATTTCAGATAGCCATAGGCATTTTCGCCGTTTACCTGAATGGTAACGGATTTCAGTCCGGCTTCATCGCCGTCCAGCATATCCAGTACCTCCACCTCGAAGCCTTCCTTCTGCGCCCATCTGGAATACATGCGGAAAAGCATATTTGTCCAGTCACACGCCTCTGTGCCGCCTGTCCCCGCATGCAGGGTAACAATGGCATTGTTGCGGTCATATTCGCCATCGAGCATCGTTGCAATGCGCAGTGCCTCGTATTCCGCAAGGAAGGAATCGTTCATTTCCTTTACTTCTTCATATACGCTGTCATCCTGCTCCTCGATGCCCATTTCGATGAGTGTCAGAATGTCCTCGTAGGTTGTTACAAGGCCTTCATATTTGCCGACCTTATTTTTCAGTGCTTTCAGCTTCTGCAATGTTTTCTGGCTCTTTTCCAGATCATTCCAGAAATCGGGGTCTGCGGAAAGCTCTTCTAATTCGTTTATCTTCTCCTTCGCGCCAGCGACGTCAAAGTGAAGCCCCCATTTCCTTTAATTTTTCGTCATAAGCAGAAAGGCCCAGACGGATCTGTTCTAACTCGAACATAAAAAATCATCTCCTTCATAATGAAAATAGAATTGATTTATTAGTTGACAAAGCATCCTGCGGCTTGGGCTTGCCGCCAAAGACAGTTTGTCCTATTTATCTTCCTCGGAAAAATTTTCCGTTGAAAATCGAATGAAATTGCCGCCGAAGGAAGCCGAAAAATCTTCTATCGGCACCCACCAATTCGGCTTGTTTTGCTCCAAAAAGGCAGACGGATGATGCACCAGAAAGGCTGTCAGCCTGCCGTCCTCGGTCTCATAGCCAAGCACAGGCACCAAATGCCCGCTTTTCCCGTAAACACCGTTGCCGTCCGGCTTGGGCTTGCCCCCTTGAAAAAAGGATGCCACAGAAACCATGCAGGGATGCCCTGCATCCAGCTCCCGCTTTAAGTCCTCCGCTGTTTTTTCGCGCAGTGCCTCGCCGTAAATGCCGTAATCCGCCGCAAGCTTCGCCAGCCCCCAGTGAATCCAGCCGACACCTTCTTTATAGGCACCTGCCGCAACACCCTTAGCAATCATTGTGCCATGGCGCTCCACCTGCTTGCCAAGGCCCTCCAATATCATACGCAAGGAGGCAATGCCGCAGCTGCGAAAGGTCCAGCTGTCCGCCTCATGGAAGGAGGAAAAGCCCTCCTCCTTCCATGTTTCCTGCGTCATTCTCTGGGTATAAAAAGGGAAATCCATCTGTAGTCGATATTGCTTTTTTTCTCCCATTTGTTTCCCTCTTTCTGTCCCAAATGCTGCAAATTATCTGTGCATCTGCGTAAGCAAGCTTCCGCTTTGCACAGTCGCTTGATAACGCTCTTTTTTTTCAGAAAGCCAATGGCTGAACGCCATTGCTTCCATTCGTAAGGCTCCGCCTTACTCATGTCATCAGGTTATCAAATGTCTGTGCATCTGCGTAAGCAAGCTTCCGCCTTGCACAGCCGCTTGATAACGCTTTCTTTACACGTTTCTGCCACAGCACTGCTTATATTTCTTGCCGCTGCCGCAGGGGCAGGGGTCGTTTCTGCCGATTTTTTCATCAGCGCGCTTCTTCGGCTGCTTTACCGCAGAATCATCCTTATTGGTAAACATCTGCTTCGGCGGTTCCTCCTGCTTTACCTCTGTCTGGATACGCACGCGGTAAAGAATCTTCAGCGTATCCTCCTGAATATGATTGCTCATTTCCTCGAACATATCATACGCCGCAAATTTATATTCTGTCAGAGGGTCTCTCTGTGCATAAGCATGCAGCCCAATCCCCTGACGCATCTGATCCATATCATCAATATGATCCATCCATTTCTGGTCAATCACGCGCAGCATCACCACGCGCTCCAGCTCACGCATGCGTTCTTCGCCCTCAGCCTGGCCCTGACCGATTTCCTTTTCCTTCATTTCATACAGCTGATTGCCCAGCTTTGTCAGGGTTTCCTTCAGCTTATCCTTTGTCATCTGAGGCAGCGCTTCATCCTTGATATTCACCTTGCCGACAGGAATAATTGCACTCAGAGATTCGCTGAATGCCGCCATATCCCATTCCTCAGGCAGCTGGTCATCGCTCATGTGTGCGTCCACCGTGCGTTCCACAACCGCGCCAATCATGCCGACAATGCTGTCTCTCAGGTTTTCACCGTAAAGCACGCGTTTTCTTTCGCCATAAATGATTTCTCTCTGCTCATTCATGACCTGGTCATATTCCAGAAGGTGTTTACGAATGGCAAAGTTGTTGCCCTCTACCTTCTTCTGTGCATTTTCAATTGCCTTAGAAAGCATCCCTGCTTCAATCGGCTCGTCCTCTGTCATGCCCATCGCATCTACCAGCTTCATTGTCTTTTCGGAGCCAAACAGACGCATCAGGTCATCCTCCAGAGAGATATAGAAACGGGATTCGCCGGGGTCACCCTGACGACCGGCACGCCCACGCAGCTGGTTATCAATACGTCTGGATTCATGACGTTCCGTACCGATGATTTTCAAACCACCCAACTCTGCAACGCCTTCGCCCAGCTTAATGTCCGTACCACGGCCGGCCATGTTTGTCGCAATCGTAACTGCGCCCATCTGCCCTGCCAGTGCAACGATTTCCGCTTCCTGTGCGTGGTACTTCGCATTCAGCACCTGATGCTTCACGCCCTCCATCTTCAGCAGCTTGCTCAGTGTTTCGGATTTTTCGATTGTAACCGTACCAACCAGTACCGGCTGTCCCTTTTCGTGCGCCGCAATGATATCTCTTACCACCGCGCGGAATTTGCCCGCCTCGGTACGATACACAACATCATCCAGATCCTTTCTCTGTATAGGGCGGTTTGTGGGAATTTCCACAACGTCCATCCCATAGATATTACGGAATTCTTCTTCCTCTGTTTTCGCCGTACCTGTCATACCGCATTTCTTAGCGTATTTATTGAAGTAGTTCTGGAAGGTAATTGTTGCCAGCGTTTTGCTTTCTCTGCGCACCTGTACGTTTTCCTTCGCCTCGATTGCCTGATGCAGACCGTCGGAATAGCGTCTGCCCGGCATCATACGCCCCGTAAATTCATCAACGATAACGATTTCGCCCTCATGAATCACATAATCCTTATCCAGATGCATGTTATAGTTTGCCTTCAAAGCATTGTTGATATAATGTTGCAGTTCCAGATTTTCGGGATCGGAAAGGTTGTCCACGGAGAAATATTTTTCCGCCTTTGCAACACCTTCCTGCGTCAGCACAACAGATTTCGCCTTTTCATCCAGAACGAAGTCGCCTTCCTCCTGAATTTCCTCCTTCAGAAGGGCATTCATTGCCTCATCCTCATTCAGAATACGACCCTTTTTCAGTTTTTTTACAAACAGATCTGCCACGCGATACAAATCCGTGGACTTGGAACCGCTGCCGGAAATAATCAGGGGTGTTCTGGCTTCGTCAATCAGAACAGAGTCAACCTCGTCGATGATGGCATAATGCAGGTCTCTCTGCACCATGTTTTCCTTTCGTACTACCATGTTGTCACGCAGGTAGTCAAAGCCGAACTCATTGTTTGTACCATAGGTAATATCGCAGGCATACGCCGCGCGGCGTTCGTTGTTGTCCATCCCGTTCAGGATGCAGCCCACGCTCAGCCCTAAGAAACGGAATACCTCACCCATCCAGTCAGAGTCACGCTGTGCCAGATAGTCATTGACCGTAACCACATGTACGCCCTTGCCCTCCAGCGCATTCAGATATGCAGGCAGTGTTGCCACCAGTGTTTTACCTTCACCTGTTCTCATCTCGGCAATACGTCCCTGATGCATCACGATGCCGCCCATCAGCTGTACGGGAAAATGCTTCATATTCAGCACATTGGGACGGGAAGCCGCCTCTCTTACCACTGCATACGCCTCAGGCAGAATATCATCCAGTGTTTCGCCCTTTGCCAGACGATCCTTAAATTCCTGTGTCTTTCCTCTCAGCTCTTCATCCGAAAGGTTTTCATACTGGGGGCCCAGTGCTTCAATCTTCGCCACGATGGGCTTGATTTTCTTGATTTCCTTTTCACTGTAGTTCCCAAATATTTTTTCCAAGAAACCCATTTGGTTCACCTCATTTTTCTTTTCTCACATGTGCCGAAAGCAGACAGCCACTCGATAGGCACACTTTTACATTATTATAGTATAGCAGAAGAACACCCCCGTACACAAGGAAAACTTGCGCATTTCAGGGGATGTTCAAAAAGTTTTAAGAAATCTTTATATAAATTTCACATTTTTTCTCAATACCACTATTCTTCTGACGAAAAACAGCGCATTTTGTTCCGCTTCTGCTTTATTTCTCTGATTTCGACTCAAGCGCCGCCTTCTTCCAGCATTTATAGCACATCGGACGATAGCTTTCGTTGCCCCCCAGAAGGAACTGCTCCCCTTCGGTAACAACTCTGCCCTCCGCATCAATTCTTGCGTTCACCATAGCCTTTCCGCCACAGGTGCAGACCGTTTTCAGCTCCGTCACGGAATCTGCCAACTCAAACAGCCTTGCACTGCCGGGGAACAATCTTGTCCGAAAATCTGTCCGCAGTCCAAAGCAGAACACAGGCACATTGTAATAATCCACAATCTCCCGTAGCTGCTCCACATGGGCAGGCTGTAAAAACTGTGCCTCATCCACAATAATCACATCATAAAATTCCCGTTCTCTGTCACGGAAAACTTCATATAAATCCATATCATCGTCAATCACATCCGCAGGCTGCTCCAGCCCGATGCGAGAATGTACCTTATCTGCGCCATAGCGCGTATCTGCCGCAGGCTTCATCAGCCAGACGCGCATCCCCTGTTCCTCGTAGTTGAATTTCGTAATGAGTGCCTGTGCCGATTTGGAGCTGCCCATCACGCCGTATCTGAAATATAATTTTGCCATACACAAAACCCCTTTGCTTTTTCTTCTCAATTTCCCTGTTATGATACCACAATCCTAGCCCCTTGGCGAGTGACACTCTCCCCAAAAATTCTTTTGCTTTTTGCTTTCTTTTCTCAAAAAAAAGAGTATACTGTCTAAAGAAGGTAAAATGACAAAAATATAACAAAATGATACCCACCAAAAATTCAGATTGGAGATGACTTTGTTGATTACAGATTTAACCCGGGGCAGCAGCCGAAAAATGCTCTGGATGTTTTCCATTCCCATGCTGCTGAGTGTTGCCTTTCAGCAGGTTTATCAAATTGCAGACAGCATCATTGCCGGGCAGTTCATCGGTGAAGCCGCGCTTGCGGCAGTCGGTGCATCCCACCCCATCACTATGATTTTCATGGCAGTTGCCGTTGGCAGCAATATCGGCTGTGCCGTTGTGGTTTCCCGCCTGTTCGGGGCAAAAAATACAGCGCACTCAAAACGGCTATCTGCACCATCTTCTGCGCCTGCATTGCGGTCAGCGTGGTTCTGACGCTTGTCGGCATTTTCGGCGGAAGTGCCATGCTTCGCCTCATCCGCACCCCTGCCGATGTTTTCGCCGATGCCAAACTCTATCTGCATATCTATATCTATGGGTTTTTGTTCCTGTATCTTTATAATATCTGCAACGGCATCTTCACCTCTCTGGGGGACAGCCGTACGCCGCTGTATTTCCTCATCGGCTCCTCCATAAGTAATATTCTTCTGGATATTTTCTTCGTGGTCTGGCTGAAAATGGGCGTTGCCGGTGTTGCATGGGCAACCTTCGCCGCACAGGGCGCGGCATCCGTGCTCGCCTTTCTTACGCTGTTGCATCGCATCAAGCAATTAAGAAGCACCGAGCCGTATGCAAAATTTTCCGCAGAAATGCTTGTACAGGTTACCATCGTCGCCATTCCAAGTATTTTGCAGCAGTGCTTTGTTTCCATCGGGAATCTTTTCGTGCAGTCTGCCGTCAATAGCTATGGCTCTGCCGTTGTTGCTGGCTTTTCTGCCTGCCAGAAGCTGAATACCTTTGCCGTCACCTGTATGACAACCCTGTCCAACGGCGTTTCCTCCTTCACCGCTCAGAACCTCGGCGCAGATAAAAAGGAACGGATTTCCGAAGGCTTTCGGGCAGGGACGCTCCTCGGTATTCTGGTCTGCGTACCGTTTTTCCTGTTCTATTTCTTCTTCGGCCGCACCGCCATGGGGCTGTTTCTGGATGAAAGCAGTGCTGCCGCAATTCAGGCAGGTGTAGACTATATGCACATCGTCACCCCCTTCTATTTCATCGTAACGATTAAGGTCATGTGTGATGGGGTGCTGCGCGGTGGCAGTGCCATGCTCTATTTCATGACAACCACATTCACCGACCTCTTCCTGCGTGTGGCGTTGGCGTTTCTCTTTGCAAAAGGGCTTGGTCTCGGCGCAACCGGCATCTGGATGGCATGGCCCTTCGGCTGGACACTTTCCGCCCTTCTTTCCATTTTCTTCTATCGTTTAAAGCCTTGGCTGAAAAAAGAGCTCTGATACCAAAAAATGCACTACGAAATCGTAGTGCATTTTTTGACTTATTTATCCTCTTTGATATTCTTTTTCCGAATGTTTTCCTCAATCAGCTCTCTTGTATATTCCCAAATTTCCGCCGAACCCAATTCCGTTTTCGCCTGTCTCCCCCAGACCTGACTGCGGCTCACCCTATGCGCACGCCAATCTCCACCGTCATTGGCATTATTCAGCAGCAGCGGCTGAAAATTATCCATCACATGCGCAAATCTTGCCTCTGGTGTTTCATTCGCTTCAAATTCTTCAAATAATCCGCGCAGCTCATCTCTCTGGTCATCGGGCAGTAAGCCGAAAATCCGCTCTGCCGCCTTTTCCTCCCGTTCCGCCTGCGTTGCCAGCCCTGCCGTATCGTAGGCATAGGTGTCCCCTGCATCAATCTCCACAATATCATGAATCAGCGCCATCATCATCGTTTTCGCAAGGTCAAATTCCGCATTTGCGTATTCCTTCAGCAGATAAATCATCATCGCCATGTGCCACGCATGCTCGGCATCATTTTCCCTTCTGCCGTGCCCGCTCAAGTGCGTCTGCCTGAGAATATTCTTCTCCTTGTCCGCCTCCAGAATAAACGCTACCTGCTTCTTAAATCGTTTTCTGTCCATCGTTCTCCCTCTTTCTTCATAAGAAAAGCCTTAGACCTTTCGGTCTAAGGCTCAGGAACTCGTCTGTTTATTTTTCTGCTTCAGCAAGTCAAAATCCTGATTTCAACTTATTTTTAATATTCGGGCTCAATCAGACCGTAGGTGCCGTTCTTTCTCTTATAAACCACACTTACCTCGTCTGTCTCCGCATCGCGGAATACAAAGAAGCTATGCCCTACCAATTCCATTTCCATAACAGCCTCTTCCGCATCCATAGGCTTTACGGCAAAACGCTTTACCTTCTCGATTTTTACCAGAGGCTCGTCATCCAGACTTTCCTCAGGCACCAGAATTGCCGCATATTCTGCCGCATAGGCATCTGCGCCGTTTCTGATTTTGGTGCGCATCCGTTTTTTATAACGGACAACCTGCCCCTCCAGAATATCCACCGTTTTATCCATAGCGGCTGTCATGTCCGCATCCTGCACCTCTGCCCGTGCATATCTTTTATTCATAGGAATGGTTACTTCCACCGTAGCAACCTGTTTTTCCAAGCTTAATGTGATGGTTGCCTCTGTGTCCGCAGGGAACAGCTTGGCAATTCGATCCATCTTCTTTTCTACCATTTCCTTTGTTTTGTCCCATACATCGATGTTTTTCCCAATAATGTTATAACGCATACTAACAACTCCCTTCGGGATTCTCTCATCTTCTCAGAGAATCAAAAACATATATCCAATCGGCACCGCGCCGATGAGATTCAAAAGTAATCAAAATGGATTTCTTGTTTATTTGTTATATTCTCCGTTATTTCGTAAAATCCTTCTTTCTTTTGAAAAAAATATTTGAATTTTCGATTTTTTTCGCAAGAGCATCAAAAAAGGGTTGTAGGCTTTTTCTGCTTTCGTTTCCATAATCTGATTTATGGAATCGGATACTTTTTCCGCAGAAGCAGAAACGGCGGATTCTCAGGCTTTTCAAATTTCCACAAAAAACGACATTCCTCTCCATTTTTCCACAAATTTTTTTTGCACAACCTGTGGATATTGTGAATAACCTTGTGGAAAACTTACGTTTCAAGGATTTTTATTGTGGATAAAACGTGGAATTTATCCACGTTTTCCACAGCCACATTCTTCTGTTCATATCTGCCATAGGTTCACATAATCTTCCATCTCTCAAAAAGAAAAAGCCCTTCATTCTTTTTTTATCGCCGCATTAAGGCTGATTCATAACCTGAAAAATATAGAATTTCAGATAATAGGATTCCTCTGCCGCCCAGAGAATCGGATGATCGGGTGCCTGATGGCGATATTCCACCTGACGCAGGCGTTTATGCACATTCTTCGCCGCCTGCCCGATGGTCTGGGTGAACAGCTCATAGGTCATGAAATGCGAGCAGGAGCAGGTTGCCAGAAAGCCGCCATCCTTCAGCAGCTTCATAGCGCGCAGGTTGATTTCGCGATAGCCCTTAACCGCATTCTTGACAGAGCTTCTGGACTTTGTAAAGGCAGGAGGATCAAGAATGATTACATCGAATTTTCTGCCCTCTGCTTCGAGTCTGGGCAGCAGTGCAAACACGTCCTCGCACTGAAATTTCACAACCTCCTGCAAGCCATTCAGCTTGGCATTCTCCGTTGCCTGATCCACCGCAAGCTGGCTTGCATCAATCCCCAGCACGCTTTTTGCCCCTGCAATGCCTGCATTCAGCGCAAAGGAGCCTGTATGGGTAAAGCAGTCCAGCACATCCATTCCCTGACAAATTTTATGAATGGACAGTCGATTATACTTCTGGTCAAGGAAAAAGCCGGTTTTCTGCCCTTCCTCCACATCAACGATATATTTTACGCCGTTTTCCACAATCTGCACCTTGGTATCAAAGGGTTCGCTGAGGAAGCCCTTCCAAGGCTGCATGCCCTCCTGCCTGCGCACCTTCGCATCACTGCGTTCATACACGCCGCGGATATGGATGCCGTCCTCCAGCATAGCTTCGATGAGCAGGCGCAGAATCGTTTCCTTCATGCGGTCAATCCCCATCGCAAGAGACTGTACCACAAGCACATCGGAGAATTTATCCACAACCAGACCGGGCAGAAAATCCGCTTCCCCGAAAATAACACGGCAGGAGGAAATATCCACCGTCCGTTTGCGGTAATTCCATGCCGCCTCTACTCTGGCGCGCAGAAATGCCTCATCAATCACCGCATCCTTATTTCTGCTCATCATACGAATGGTGATTTTGGAATTGTTATTATAAAAGCCTGTCCCCATGGGATAGCCGTCAAAATCCTGCACCGCAATCAGCTCGCCATTGACCGCATCCTCCGTCACTGCGGCAATTTCATTATCGAATATCCAAAGACCGCCTGCCTTAAGCATGCGTCCTTCGCCTTTTTTCAATGTTGCAACAGGTAAACCCATCAGCCTTCTCCTTTCTCAATAAAAACCCTTCCTGCGAAAAAAAGGAGTATCTCCCGATACTCCTTTTCATTTTACTTATCTTGCTTATCCGCTTATCAGACTTGCTTAGTTTGCGTAGTTATTGAAGTAATTCTGAACCAGAACGATAGGGGTACCCTTATCACCGGAACCACTTGTCAGGTCACACAGGGAACCAATCAGGTCTGTCAGGCGGCGAGGTGTGGTACCTTCGGATGCCATCTGTCCCTTCAGATTTGCTTCTTTTGCCTTAATTGCATTCTTGATTGCATCTGCCAGTGCATCGCCGTTCAGGTCAGCGAAATCGTTATCTGCCAGATATTTCAGCTTCAGCTCATTGGGCAGACCGTTCAGACCATCTGTATAGCCTGCGCCGACAACGGGGTCAGCCAGCTCCCAAATCTTACCAACGGGATCCTTGAATGCGCCGTCGCCATAAACCATAGCCTCTACCTTTACGCCGGTGCGTGCGATGATTTCCTTCTGGATTTTTTCTGCAACCTCCTGTGCGTTCTTAGGGAACAGCTTGATGGTTGTTTCTGTTGCCTTATTGGAGCCAAGCAGACCGTACTCTGCATTGTAGCCGCTGCCGTTTACGGGTGCGTTCAGGATTTCTGCCAGTGTCAGAACCTTTTCGCCGCCCTTTGCCAGAATACGGCGTTTGGAGCGTTCTCTGTTGTGAATATCACAGCACAGCACGTTCTTTGTATACTTTACGATTGCTTCGGGGTGGTTTGCGAATACGATTTCAGCTTCTGCGCCTTCCTCTTCAATCAGACCCTTGTAGTATTCTACATAGTCAACGCCTGTGAAGGGGTGCTTCACATAGCCGAATGCCTTACGGTATTCATCCAGAGACAGCACGTCTGTGTAGGGATTTACGCCGCTGTCATCCAGAATATCCATATCAAACAGGTGGTTGCCTACTTCATCGGAAGGATAGCTCAGCATCAGCACTACCTTCTTTGCGCCCTTTGCGATACCTCTCAGGCAGATTGCAAAACGGTTTCTGCTGAGGATGGGGAATACAACACCGACTGTTTCACCGCCCAGCTTTGCTTTTACGTCTGCCGCAATATCCTCTGTGGATGCGTAGTTGCCATCTGCACGAGCAACAACTGCCTCTGTTACACAGATTACATCTCTTTCATGCAGCTGGAAACCATCCTGCTCCACTGCCGCCAGAACGGAATCTGCTACGATTTTAACGATGTCATCCCCTTCACGGATGATAGGTGCTTTGATACCTCTGGAAATTGTTCCTGCCATAGTGTAAAACCTCCTGAAAAATTCGATTTATTTCTCACAGGCGTTCTGCCTGTTTTGATCGAATGATTTTTGCCATTGTGCAAAGCGGAAACCCGAATCCCGTTTCCTGCAAGCAGGACGGACTTCGTAGCTCGAAAACGGCTTTCTCCGCTATAAGCATAAAAAAATCCCACGAAAACGCGGGATCGATGGCAAAATTTCTAGTCATGGTGTGATGAAAGTACATTCGATCACCGACGCACTCATTCTACCAAGAAAAGCGCACACTTGTCAATAATATCCCACTTGTTTTCTATAAAAATATCTTATATCAATCATAATTTTTCATTTAGACTTCCTCCATCCGAGCCGCCGTATCCAAGGCAATTTCCATCATCTGGGTGAAGGTATTCTGTCTCTCCTCGGCTGTGGTGGCTTCGCCTGTAATCAGATGGTCGGAAATGGTAACAATGGTCAGCGCGCGTTTGCCTGCCCTTGCCGCCTCCAGATACAGTGCGGTCGATTCCATTTCCACCGCAAGCGTACCCATTTTCGCCCAGGAAACGGTTTCCTCCATGCCGCCCTCATTATAGAACGCATCGGAGCAGAGCAGATTGCCAACGTGCATTTCAATTTTCCTTGCCTTCGCGCAGTCCACCGCTGTGGAAAGAAGCGTATAATCCGCTGTGGGGGCTAAGGTGCCGGGCATGTGATATTGCTCTGCATAGCTTGAGGTTGTGTTGGAGCCGATGCCTGCCACGATATCGCGCACCTTCAGCCTTTCGGACAATGCCCCTGCGGAGCCGATGCGGATGATGTTTTCCACATCATAGAAATTGAACAATTCATGGCTGTAAATGCCGATGGAAGGGCAGCCCATGCCGCTCGCCATAACAGAAACCCTTTTGCCCTTATATAGACCCGTATAGCCGAGAATCCCACGGGTGTGGTTGACCTCCACGGCATCGGTCAGAAATGTTTCCGCAATGAATTTCGCCCGTAAAGGGTCGCCGGGCATCAATACTGTTTTTGCAAAATCGCCTTTTTCGGCAGAAATATGAGGTGTTGCCATATCCATTCCCTCCTTATTGTTATTGAAGCTTGCTATTGAAAATTTTTCTCGTTTCTCAAATCGTTTCTTATTTTTCCTCGCGCAGGCTTTTTAAAAGAGAAATCTCTTTGGCGTAGCCCGCCGCCTCGTTCGGTGTTTCCAGATAAAACGGCAGATGGCACAGCTTCGGGTGGTTGATAATATTTGCAATGCCTGCCAGACCAAGCGTACCCTCACCGATTTTCTCGTGTCTGTCCTTATGACTGCCGATGGGATTCTTGCTGTCGTTCAGGTGAATGGCTTTCAGCCTGTCCAAGCCGATGATGTCATCAAACACCTGCAGAACGCCGTCCAAATCCCCGATGATGTCATAGCCGCCATCATACACATGGCAGGTATCCAGACAAACGCCCATGCGCTCCTTCTGCTCCACTCTGTCCAAAATGGCGCGCAGCTCCTCAAAGCTTCTGCCAACCTCACTGCCCTTCCCTGCCATGGTTTCCAAAAGGACGAGGGTTTTGCCTTCCGCAGAAAGAATTTCATTCAGCGCATCCGCAATGAGGGGAATTCCGATTTCCGTCCCCTGCTTCACATGGCTGCCGGGGTGGAAATTAAACATCACATCGGGCAGAAGCTCCAGCCTTGCCAAGTCCTCCTTCATGGTATTTCTGGCGAAGGTGCGCAAATCCTCCTTCGCGGCACAGGGGTTCATGGTATAGGGTGCATGGGCAAGCAGTGTGCCGAAGCGGTGCTCCGCATGAAAGGCATTATATTTTTCGATATCCTCCAAATCAAGTGCCTTCACCGAGCCGCCTCTGGGGTTTCTGGTGAAAAACTGGAACACATTCGCCCCAAGCTTCACTGCCTCCTTCCCCATGGCAAGATAGCCCTTGGCGGCGGATAAATGACAGCCGATATAAAACATAGTTGTCCTCCTTAGCCGATATAATACACGATATTGGTAAATTCCGTCATGCTTTCCCCGCGGTTGCAGTAGGTATGGGGCTGGGTGCAGTCAAAATGGATGAAATCCCCTTCTCTGAGGAGATATTCCTCGCCGCCGTAACGCAGAACCATTTCCCCTCGCGTCACCAGAAGATATTCATGCGTATTCATGCCATGCCCTTCGGAAGTGTATTCCTTATGTGCATCCAATTCGCCGTTGAAAAACTCAAAATCGCGCGCAGGGTTGGCTGTATTGTAATGATAGGCACGATAGCCGTCATACTCCGCAATAACGCTTTCCTCTTTTCGAATCAGCAGAGGCGCATCAATCTGCTCATCAATCAGCTTTGTATAGGAAACCTGTAAGCCACCTGCGATCTTCCAGAGAGTGTTGATGGTAGGGTTGGATTCGCCCTTCTCAATCTGGCTGAGCATAACCTTGCTGACACCGGAAAGCTCCGACAGCTTTCCCAAACTGAAGCCACGCTCTGCGCGCAGCCGTTTTAAATTGACAGCAATAATTTCATTCAGATTCATGGAGGAACCTCCTTTCTTCTCTTTTTTTATTTTACCCTGTTCTTCCTCTTTCCGCAAGCAAAAACAACGCTTGCGGCTTTGCGTCTGCCGCCGTATAATTGTCTGAGCTGAAACAAACGGAAACAAACGGAAAAAGAAAAGGAAAAGAGACCATGAAGGAAAAACTGCTTACATTTTTCAAAAAAGAAACGATACTCTGCATCGCCTGCCTGCTGGCGGCGCTTTCGGCATACATTGTGCCGCCCGATGCAGCGTATCTTGGCTATGTTGATACAAGGGTGCTGATTCTGCTTTTCTCGCTGATGGCAGTATTGGCAGGCTTTCGTGCGCTTGGCATCTTCGACCGCATGGCAAATCTGCTTCTGGCAAGGGCGAAAAAAATGCGGCAGCTAGCGCTGACCCTAGTCATGCTGTGCTTTTTTTCCGCGATGCTTGTGACCAATGATGTGGCACTGATTACCTTTGTGCCGTTCACGATTTTACTGCTGCAACGCGTGCATTTAGAGGAAAAGTTAATTCCCGTTATTGTTCTGCAAACGATTGCCGCCAATCTTGGCAGTATGCTGACCCCTGTTGGCAATCCGCAGAATCTCTATCTTTATACCATTTCGGGGATTGGGGTCGGGGCGTTTTTCAGAATTACCCTGCCGTTTGTTCTCGTGTCCTTCTTTCTGCTGCTTCTGCTCTGCTTTTTGCAGGGAAACACCTCCTTAGCCACACAGCCGCAGACAACGCCACCCACACGGACAAGAGCAGAAAAACAACAGCTTTTCGGCTTGACGGTGCTGTTTTTTCTTTGCCTGCTGGCAGTTTTCCGCATCCTGCCCGTTCTGCCGCTGTTGGCGTTGGCACTGGTGTGGTTTCTGCTGTTTCAAAAAGGGATTCTGAAAGAGGTGGATTACTGCCTGCTGCTCACGTTTGTATTTTTCTTTATCCTGATTGGGAATCTGGGACGGATTTCCGCCATACGAGAAGCCCTCCAAGCACTGCTCTATGGCAGAGAGGTGCTTGTTTCTTTTCTGAGCTGTCAGCTCATCAGCAATGTGCCTGCGGCGGTTCTGCTTTCAGAATTTACCGACCGATATGACCTTTTGCTTGCAGGAGTGAATATCGGTGGTCTGGGGACATTGATTGCCTCTATGGCAAGTCTGATTTCCTATAAATATTTCGCACAGATACCGAATGTCGGAAAGGGGAAATATCTGCTCTGGTTTACCCTTGCGAATCTTCTGTTTGCGATAGTTCTGCTAGGGCTTGCAGCTTTGCTCCCCTCCTGACTGCAAAGGGCGATTTTATTGCATTTTATCATAGCCTCCTCTGCCCAAAAAGTATTCCAAAAGGCAAAAAGCTATGCTAAAATAAAAAAATATCAAATCCCTTTGAACGAACGAGGTGTATCGCATGCCGAAACGAAAGCAGGATTTTAACACCATATACATATCTGAACGATTACAGGAGGCACTGCGCCCAATTTCGCGCTGTGCGCTGACAGCTGTGGTTGCACCAATGGGCTATGGCAAAACAACCGCTGTCAACTGGTATCTTGCGGAGCGCAGGAAAGAGGAAAACGCGCGCATCATCCGTATCAGCGTCTATTCCGACAATCTCGCAATTTTCTGGAAAAGCGTACAGGATGCCTTTTTGCGTGCAGGGCTTTCCATTTTGCTGGATTACCCCTGCCCGACGGATGCTGCCGGCGGCAGTCTGCTGGCAGATGACCTTTGCCATGCGCTTGCAGGAGAAAAGCCATGCTATCTTTTCATTGACGATTTTCATCTGCTGACAGATGTACACACCGCTGCCTTTCTCTGCACGCTGGCGAACCGTCTGCCCGAAAATGTGCATGTCATTGTAGCAAGCCGCGACCGTTTTCTGCCCTTTGCGGCACAGGTACGTCTGGGCGGCAGGCTCTGTCAGCTTGGCACGGCAGAGCTGCGTCTGAACCATGCAGAGCTTGCCGTTTATGCACACCGCTGTGGCACTGCCCTTTCGGATGCAGAAATTTCCTCCCTGCTTTATATGAGTGAGGGTTGGTTTTCCGCAATTTATCTGCATCTGCGTACGCTTGCGGAACGCGGCACTCTGCCCAACCGTAAATCCGATATCTACACCATGTTTACCGCCGCAATGATTGCGCCCCTGCCTGCGGATGCAAGAGAATTCCTTGCGGTTATGGGGCTTGCGGATGAATTTACGCTGGAAATGGCGCACTTTATTACAGAAACTCCCCATACAGAAAAGCTGCTGACCACACTGACGGAGCAAAATGCCTTTGTGAAGCGTCTGCCCGATGGGAAGGTCTATCGTTTTCACCACATGATGAAGGAATGTGCAAAGCGCACCTTTCACACGCTGCCGCCCGAAAAGCAAGCGGTGTACCGCAGCCGTTTTGGTATCTGGTATGAGGAGCACCGCCAATATCTGCATGCCATGGCGGCGTATCGGCAAGGCAGAAATTATGATGCTCTGCTTCGCATTGTGGAGCAGGATGCAGGCATCCTGCTTTCCTCTCTGTCGCCCAAAGCAGTGCTGAAGGCAATCGAGGAGTGTCCCGTTTCGATTCTGAAGGAGCATCCGCTCGCAATTCTCGTGCTGATGCGCAGTATGTTCAACTGGCGGCTGATTCCCGAAATGATGCGGATGAAGGAGCTTCTGCTGACCGCTATCGCAGAGCATCCGGAGCTGCCGGAACAGGAAAAGGGAAACCTTCTGGGAGAATGTGACCTGATTCTCAGCTTCCTGATGTATAATGACATCAGTGCCATGAGCAGGCTCCACCGCAGCGCAAGCAAGCAGATGTCCCGTCCTGCCGTCAGCATACAGAACGTCGGCGGCTGGTCATTTGGCTCGCCCTCGGTTCTGATGATGTATCACAGAGAGCCCGGCGCACTCAAAAAGGAGCTTGCCGAAATGGAGGAATGTATGCCCCATTATTACAAAATCACGAATGGACATGGACAGGGGGCAGAAAAAATCATGTCCGCCGAAGCCTATTTTCTACAGGGAAAATTTACAGACGCGCAGATTGCTTTGGAGCAGGCGTATGCCCAAATTGAAGGAAATGGACAGGAAAACATTGCCCTCTGCTGCGATTTTCTGGCAAGACGGCTTTCCCTCTGCATCGAAACAGAGGAACGAGCTTCCTTCGCGGCACGGCGTGCGTATCTTCTGAAGCAGCATAATACCGCATGGCTGAATATTTTCAATGCGACTGCCGCCTATTACTATGCCCTGCTGGGGGAAACAGAGGAAATCCCCGAAATTTTCCGCACGCACACGCTTTTCTCCGTCAATATTCTTGTTCCCGGCAAGCCCATGATAGAAATGGTTGAAAATCAGGTTTATCTGGCGCAGGGTGCTTATGCAAAGGTCATCGGGCGGAGCGAGGGATTGCTTGCCGCCTGTGCAGGGCTGCAGTATGCCTTGGTAGCACTGCATCTGCGGATACAGACCGCGGCGGCGTATGCCATGCTCGGAAAAACAGAGGAAGCACAGGCACTTCTTTTGCAGGCATTGCAGGAGGCAGAACCCGATGAGTTTCTTCTGCCCTTCGTGGAAAATTACCGCTATATCAAAAAAACGCTCGAAAAGCTGCCGCAAACGCCCCTCCTTGCGCGCATCCAACGGCTTGGAAAGGCATCCGAACAGCGGCAGAAGCAGCTTTCCGCGCATCGTCCTGCATCCCTTGTCGCGCTGACGGAACGGGAATATGAAATCGTGAAGCTGATGGCAAGCCGCCTGCGAAATCGGGAAATTGCGGAAAAGCTGTTCCTTTCCGAGGGGAGCGTCAAGCAATATATCAATCAGATTTATTCCAAGCTACAAATTGAAGGGGATACCCATAGCAAGAGAAAACAGCTCTTTCAATTACTGGAAGAAAAAACCTAACTTTTGGTTAATAGCCTTTTGCCTTTTATCCATCGTACAATAACAGTACGGTGGATTTTTTATTTACTTTTTTTGAAGAAGGGAGGATATCCGAGGGGAAGAACTGTGATTGATTCAGCTAAAAAGGAGGAATACTATGATAAAACGAATATACAGCAGCCTGCTTGCGCTGGTTATGGTGGTAGGGCTGCTGCCGACGACAGCATGGGCGGAGGTCACTGCTGAAAATGACTGGAATATTTTTAAAACAGATGATTATAGTCTGCCGGAAACACAGGAGCAGATTTTGCAGGCAATGATTCAAAACGAGAATTTTGCCAGCAACTGGGCTACCATCGCAAATAATGTTTTGCCTGCCCAATTCTTTGCAGATGACGATGTACACAGAAAAAATTTTGATTATGCGGATTTTACAAAAGAAAGCTATAACGCAGACAATCTGAAATATACCGCTAGGGGTCTGCGTGATGCTGTCACTCAAGCAATCGACAATGAAGATCTTCGCAATGGCTCTAATGTTCTGAATAAGCTGCCGGAAGGCGAATTTCCTGTTTATTATACCTCTACCTATGAAAAGCAAGGGTATCAATCAAATGCAGGGCAATCGAACGGATACCACGGAACAGGCTACGGTTACTATGTTCAGGCTTTTTATGATTTTGAAATTGAAGGGATTCAGAGCAGATTTGAAACTCCTTCCGTAGCTGAGGAGGATACCAAAACCAAATTGGAGCAGAAGGGCTACAACTTCAGCTTGGGCGGCAGCTCCGACAGCTATAAGGTAACGGCAGAAAACCGCAATGATTTTGAAAATACAGTAGAAAAAAGCTACACCTACGAAAAAAGCACTTCTACTTCCACTACCGTTTCCAATACCTATTCCCAGAACTGGACAGAGGAAACCACAATCGGCGTAGAATTCAGCGTGCCTGTTCTGGCGTCCCTCTCCCCTACTGCAAAGGTAGAGCAGAGCTTTTCCTATTCCTACGGCATGGAGAAAACCTACGAAAGCAGTAAGGAGGAATCCTATTCCCAATCCATCACGGATACCATCTCCGTTCCTCTGCCAGCACATACAGGCATTGATATTAACGTAGATGTAACGGATATGAAAACCACAATTCCATACGAAGGCGCGGTACGCATCAAATACAAAACCATGCTTATCTATGTTACTGGCTGTTACCTGGATGGCAACATGCAGGCACACAAATGGTATAGCCGTGAGAGCGGTGTTTACACCTTCGGGCGCGAGGGAAAAAGTGCCATTGAGGATTTGGATGCAAGAATCCAAAACCGCAATGTCTCCGGCTTTGACCCCGATAAATTAGATATGACTAAACTTTATCAGGGTGAATTTAAGACCGCCGCTGACGCACTCCGCTCCGGTCAGCCTGTAGCACCGTATTTCGGTAAATTCCACTATACCTCCAAAAATACGATTATCACCCCCCAGCAGGTTTATCCGATTTACGCGCTTGACCGCTTAGTGCCGGATACAGAAGAAATTTCTCTGTATGAACAGCAGTCGATGCGTCTGGACAGCATCAAGGTCAAGGCACTGGATGAGTATGACGTAGATTGGTATGGGTTCAACCCCCGTCTGAGTGGCGCATGGGCAATCGAAGATGAGGACGGCAAGGACGCATCTGAATATGCCGAAATCGGGGAAAATCGAAACGGCTACCCGATTCTGAAGGCACTGAAGCCGAATGATGACAAGAAGCTTTTCCTTGTTTATGCCCCCGATTACAGAATTGAAACAACAGCAGAATTCAGGAGCGAATCCATCGCGCTTACCATCAATCCTGTAAAGCTGTCCTCTGTTACGGTGGAAGGCTCCTTTGATACCTTCTACCTGAATGACGGACCCAACGAAACCGATGTTTCGGGGCTTACCGTTACCGCAAAGGATGAGGACGGCAACGATTTTGATGTAACAAATAAAGTAAAATGGTATGCAGAGGAAACAGACGGCATTACCGTAGATGAAACCACCGGCGACATTTCCTTCGACAAAGCAGGAACCTATCAGATTTATGCAGTTGTCAATGGAACAGAATCCAACAGAGTGGCTCTGCAGGTACTCCCCAAAAGATATTTGAACGAAATTACTGTAGAGGGAACCATTCCCGATTTAACTTACGATGACGATGCTGCAAATACCTTCGACCTTTCTTCTCTTACCATCACAGGCACAGACCAGTATGGTCATGATTATGCACTTGATGCAGACGAGTATGACTGGAGATTGACAAGCGATAAGGGCTATGCCGCAATTAACGGGAATACAATTACAGGGCTTGTTGTGGGAATGGATACAGTTACACTGTATTACCCTGTAGGAAAAGATGATAATAACGAAACGGTATATAAGCAATCTCTCCCGATTACCGTAAAGGTCGTGGCAAAGCCTTATGTAGATGAATTTTACTATAACGGCGGCGCACCCAATGCGGTAGAAGGTATGGCATACGCCCTGACACAGATTCCTCTGATGGCACGTGATCAGCATGGAAATCCCTTTAATGTACCCAATGACATTGTATGGAAATTGGCAGACAATAACGAAACAGAAGCAACGCTTGATACCACAGCAGGAACACTTACCGTTAAAGCAGGGCAGGTACCGAATGCCTCTTATGCAGATGTAATTTTAGAGGCATATTCTCCTTCCATCGACAAAACAGCAAGGAATATTGTTGTAAAGGCAGAACAACAGCCTGTTCTGAAAAGCATCAAGGCAACAATGAACGAAAGCTTCATTTTGCGTCTGGATGAAAATGCCAAACTGGCAGACCATTTCAGCGCAGTCGGATATGACCAGTACGGCAGAGAAATGCAGAATCTTACCTTTACATGGCATACCACAAAGCCCGATGTGGTTTCTCTGAAAAACGGAACACTGAAAGCACTCAAGGAAGACTCCACCGAAATTTATGCGACCGCAGATGAAATCGAAAGCAACCGAATCACACTGACGGTAGCAGCACCGAGAAGATTAACCGGCATTTCCGTAAGCGGTATATCCTCTACGGCGGCAAAAAATACAACCTTTGATTTAACAAAAGCAGTTGTAAAAACAGTTGACCAATTCGGAAAGGAATTTAACAGCGACGAACTGGCGGCTTACCCTGCAAGCATCCGATGGACACTGGAAAAGAACGACACAAACGCTGTCATTGACGGAAATACGCTCAGCTTTGGCGACAAGGATGGCAAAATGACACTGATTTGTGCGGCTGTAAATACAGACACCAATGTCATTGTTGAAAAGAGAATCGACATTCAGATTGGCGGCTCCTCCTCTGGCGGCGGTTCCTCCTCCGGCGGCGGCGGCGGTGGCGGTACAGCCAAATCCGCTTATATGATTACCGTTGAAAATACCAAAAACGGCGAGGTAGTCTCCAGCCACAAGACAGCCGACAAGGGAGATACCGTTACATTGACTGCTACTCCCGATAAGGGCTATGCTATTCGACGCATAATCGTTACAGACAGCAGTGATCAGAAGCTGACACTGACCGAAAAGGATGGCAAATATACCTTCACAATGCCCTCCTCCAACGTGACCGTTAAAACCACATTCATCATGGATAAGTCCAAAGATGAAGTACCAAACCCCTTCGAGGACGTTTCTGCAAACAGCTACTACTATGATGCGGTTCGGTGGGCAGTGAAGAATGGCACTACCGGCGGCACCTCCGCTACAACCTTCTCTCCCGACGCTCCCTGCACACGCGCGCAGGCGGTAACCTTCTTGTGGAGAGCGGCAGGCAGTCCTGCACCGAGCAGCACAGAGATGCCCTTCGCAGATGTACCTGCGGATGCCTACTATCGTAATGCGGTACTGTGGGCAGTCGAAAACGGCATTACCGGCGGTACCTCCGCTACAACCTTCTCCCCCGATGCTCCCTGCTCCCGTGGACAGATTGTTGCCTTCCTGTGGCGCAGCAAGCAGTCCCCTATGGTTGCGGCAGAAAATCCGTTTATGGATGTGAATGCAGCGGATTATTACCATGATGCAGTGCTTTGGGCGGCAGAAAACGGCATTACCGGCGGCACAGGCGCAAATACCTTCAGCCCCGATGCCCCCTGCACACGCGCACAGATTGTAACATTCCTGTATCGCGCATTGCATAAGTAACCCCTTTCCCCAACTGCCTTTCTGTTGGGATATAAAAAACGGCGTAACCGAAATCGGTTACGCCGCTTTTAGTATAAACTATTTTATTAACATCTTTTTATTTCTCTGCCGGAACTTCCTTATCCCCGTACAATTTACGGATAGCAAGAATTACAACAACCATGGAAACGATTGCGATAGGCAGGTTGATCATCCAATTCTGGATGAGTGCCGCCAGAACGTAGTTCACAGCGGAAACGGCCGCTACAGTCAGTGCATAGGGCAGCTGTGTGGATACATGGTTGATGTGGTCACACTGCGCACCTGTGGATGCCATGATGGTGGTATCGGAAATAGGAGAGCAATGGTCACCGCAAACCGCACCTGCCAATGTAGCCGCTACGGTAATGGTCAGCATTTCACTGCCTGTCTGCATAATAGGCACAACGATAGGCAGGAGAATACCGAAAGTACCCCAGGAGGTACCTGTTGCAAATGCAAGGAACACCGCGATACAGAATACGATAATGGGGATAAAGACCTGCAAAACGCCTGTGCTGTTTGCCAGAATACCCGCAACGAATACATCCGCGCCCAAAAGCCCTGTGATACCGGACAGTGTCCATGCAAATGTCAGAATCATGATTGCAGGAACCATCGCCTTAAAACCTTCGGGAAGCGCTTCCATGAACTGATGGAAGGTCAGCACGCGGCGAGGGATATACAGCAAGAAGGTAATCAGCAGTGCCGCTGCAGAGCCAAGCAGAAGGCCTGTAGGTGCAGAGCAGTTTGCAAAGGCATTGATGAAGCTTTCGCCTTCAAAGAAGCCGCCTGTATAAATCATACCGATGATACAGCAGATAATCAGCACAATAACGGGCAGAACCAGATCGATAACCTTGCCGTTGCCCACTACCTCGGATTCCGCCTCTGCACTTGCAAAGGGTCTTGCATCTGTGGTATAGAGATCATTGTTCAGCTGTGCATTTCTTTCATGCTCCAGCATAGGACCGAAGTCTGTATTGGTGATAGTCAGTGTCAGCATTGCTACAATACTCAGCAGTGCATAGAAGTTATAGGGGATAGATCTGATGAACAACTCCAGACCATTCATGCCCTCAACTACACCGGCTACTGCCGCAGCCCAGGAGGAAATGGGAGCAATGATACAGATAGGAGCCGCTGTTGCATCGATGATATACGCAAGCTTCGCTCTGGAAACCTTATGCGTATCCGTAACGGGACGCATAACAGAGCCTACGGTCAGGCAGTTGAAATAGTCATCCACGAATACCAGAACGCCCAGCAGGAAGGTGGACAGCAGTGCGCCCTTTCTTGTTTTGATTGCCTTAACTGCCCAACGGCCATACGCCGCAGAGCCGCCTGCCTTATTCATCAGCGCAACCATGATACCCAGAATAACAAGGAAAATCAGAATCCCCACATTGCCGCTGTCGGAAAGCTTTGCCAGCATACCGCCGTCTGTGATATCAGTGAAAATCGTCAGATAGGTCAGCTTGGGGCTGAAGTTCGCATAGAACAGACCGCCGACCACGATACCGATGAACAAAGAGGAATAAACCTCCTTTGTAATCAGTGCCAGAATGATTGCAACCAGCGGAGGCACCAAAGACCATGCGGTTGCATACATTTTACTTGTGTGCTCTGCCGCTTCTGCATCGCCCGCAAAAACGGTTACGGACATGGCTGCCGCTACCAGAACAACCACAAAGAGCGTTCCCAGCCATGTTTTTTTGATGTTGCTTTTTGTTTTCATAACCCTTCTCCTTTCAGAAAATCTTAAATGATAAAAACAGTAATAAAGGAATAAATAAGATGATATCGGTTGTCCCCAAATTTCGGAAACAAAAAAGCCCTGCGCAAAGCGCACGGCATCAGAAACATAAAAATATGCTGAAATTCCGATAGCGCTCCACATCCGTGACAGTACATTACATTTTTTGCAATGTCCCAGCAGCTTCTTCCCTTGGGCAGAAAAAGCCACTTCGGCAACGCCGCCTTTCCCCCTCCTGCCGCCCACGGCTCTATTGGGAGAGGATACTCATCGTCATTGCACCTCTATCTTCCTTATTTGTTGTCTGACGTTTCCGTCGGACTATTCTTCATTCATAACATACCGAAGCACTAAAGTCAAGCCTTTCTGTAAAAAAGAACAGGTTTTACGGTTTTTTGTTGACTTTTGCGCGAAAACAAGGGCAAACGGTTTTTCTGCGGATACATTCCTTCTTTTGCATCGACAATACACGCCACCTCTGTTTTTTATTCACATATTCGCGCGAATATTGCATAAACTATGTATACAATACACATATACACAGCTTCTATCGGAATTATCAAAGCATTTTTTTGCAGAACAGCAGCAAATTCTATATAGTTTTCGCAGATTTTCTCTCTGATTTTTGTCTATTTTATCTCTCGTATTTTTATTTCTCTCCGTTCTCGCTCTGCAATTCGCTAAAATTGAATAATTATACATATATTTATTGACTTCACCCATAAGGAGTATATAATAAGAATAAATCATCATTACCATGGGGTAATCATTTATTTCGGAAGAAAAAGAAAGGAAGGAACAGCCTGATGAAGCATAAGGTATACATCGACGGGCAGGCAGGCACAACAGGTCTGCAGCTGCGTCAGAAGCTGCAAAATCACAAAGATGTGGAAATCCTCTTAATCAGCGAGGAGCTGCGAAAGGATGAGGCAGAGCGAAAAAGACTGATGAACGAGGCAGAGGTTGTTTTTCTCTGTCTGCCGGATGATGCGGCAAGAGAGGCGGTTAAGCTGGTGGAAAACCCGAACACCTGCATTATTGACGCAAGCACAGCCCACCGCACAGATCCCGATTGGGTATATGGCTTTCCTGAGCTTTCCCCTCTGCATAAGGAAAAAATCAGGCATGCAAAGCGCATTGCCAACCCCGGCTGCCATGCCACAGGCTTTATTGCGGCGGTTTATCCCCTCATTCGGCTTGGCATCATCGGGACGGATTATCCCTTGACAGCGCACAGTCTGACAGGCTACAGCGGCGGTGGCAAGGCAATGATTGCCGAATATGAAGCGGAGAACCGCTCTCCCCTGTTCGACAGCCCCAGACAGTACGGTTTGGGACAGCAGCATAAGCACCTGCCCGAAATGCAGTATGTGACAGGGATTGATACACCGCCTGTGTTCTGCCCCATCGTTGTGGATTATTACAGCGGCATGGCAACCTGCATCCCTCTGATTGCCTCTTTATTCAAAAAGAAGGTGACAAAGGACGAGCTGCTGGCACTGCTGACAGAATATTATAAGGATGCAAAGCTCATCAGTGTCGACACAGAGGAAACGAACTTCTTGGCATCCAATCCCCTGAGTGATACGAATGAGCTCAAGCTCTATGTTGAAGGGAATGATGAGAGAATGACGCTCATCAGCGTATTCGACAATCTGGGCAAGGGCGCATCCGGCGCAGCAGTAGAAAACATGAATCTTGTATTAGGTCTGGATGAAACGACCGGTTTACTATAAGGAGGAAATACTATGCAAAAGATAAACAGCGGTGTCACAGCACCCAAGGGCTTTCTTGCCGGCGGGGTGCATTGTGGCGTAAAAACAAACAATACCGCAAAAAAGGATATTGCTATCATTTACAGCGAAAAGCCCTGCACAGCAGCAGCGGTTTATACACAGAATAAGGTTTTCGGCGCACCCATCACCGTAACCAGACGAAACATTGCGAACGGCATGGCGCAGGCAGTTGTCTGCAACAGCGGCAATGCGAACACCTGCAATGCAGACGGCGTGGAAAAGGCGGAGAAAATGTGTATTCTGGCAGCAGAAGCACTGCATCTGAAGCCGGAGGATATCATTGTAGCCTCTACCGGTGTCATCGGGCAGGTGCTTCCCATCGAGCCCATCGAAAAGGGCATTGCGGCACTGGCTCCCATCATTTCCAGAGAAGGCAATCTGGATGCCGTGCAGGCCATCATGACCACAGACACCAAGCCCAAGGAAGAGGCTTATGAAATCGAGATTGGCGGAAAAACAGTCAAAATCGGCGCAATGGCAAAGGGCAGCGGCATGATTCACCCCAACATGGCGACCATGCTTGGCTTCCTGACCACAGATGCGGCAATCACAACGCCAATGCTGCAAAAGGCACTGAAATTGGCAGTCGATGATACCTTCAACATGGTCAGCGTAGACGGCGATACCTCCACAAATGATATGGTTTCCATCATGGCAAACGGCATGGCAGAAAACCCCGTTATCGACAAGGAAGGCGCAGATTTTGATTTATTCGTTGCAGTTGTCAAGGAAATCTGCACCTCTATGGCGAAGAAGATTGCCGGTGACGGCGAGGGTGCAACAAAATTAGTGGAATGTACCGTTACAGGCGCACCGACCATTCCTCTGGCAAAGGCGATTGCGAAATCCGTGATTACCTCCAGCCTGACAAAGGCGGCAATGTTCGGCGCGGATGCCAACTGGGGGCGTATTCTCTGTGCGATTGGGTATACAGAGGGTGACTTTGCCGTAGATACCATTCAGGTGGATATTTCCTCGCCCAAGGGCAGTATTCTGGTCTGCGAAAACGGTGCAGGCGTTGCCTTTGATGAGGATAAGGCGAAGGAAATCCTTCTGGAGGATGCGATACATATTGAGATTGCAATGAAGCAGGGCGATGCGAGCGCAACCGCCTGGGGCTGCGACCTGACATACGATTATGTGAAGATCAACGGGGATTATCGCACTTGATACCATAAAACCGTGGGATTCCATCCCACACCCTGCTTGAATGAAGCCCTCAAGAAAAGCAAAGGAGAAAGGTAATGGAAGATATGAATATAAACAGCGTAAAGGCGAAGGTGCTAACAGCCGCCCTGCCTTATATCCAAAAATACAACGGAAAAACAGTTGTTGTAAAATACGGCGGCAACGCCATGGTTCACCCCCTGCTGAAAAAAGCTGTCATGAGCGACATTATCCTGCTGAAGTTGGTCGGCATCAACATCGTTCTGGTGCATGGCGGCGGCCCCGAAATCAGCAGCATGCTGGAGCGTCTGGATATCCCCTCCAGATTTGTGAATGGTCTGCGGTATACGGATGAGGAAACCATTGAAATCGTGCAAATGGTGCTTTCCGGCAAAACCAACAAGGATCTGGTTTCCCTGATTGAACAGCTGGGCGGCACGGCAATCGGCATGTGCGGCATTGATGCAGGCATGATTCAGGCGAAAAAGCTGGAGGGCGATTACGGCTATGTCGGCGATATCACCCACATCAACACAGAACCCATTGAAAATGCCATTGCGAACGGCTATATCCCCGTTATCGCGACCGTCGGCACAGATTTAGACGGCAATGTATACAACATCAATGCCGACACTGCCGCCGCAGAAATCGCAACAGCCCTGCAGGCAGAAAACATCATCACGCTGACCGATATCCGTGGGCTTTTGCAGGATGTGGATGATCCCGATTCTCTGATTTCCACTGTCACCATGGACGATATTCCCGCTCTGATGGAAAGAGGGATTATCAGCGGCGGCATGATTCCCAAAATCAAGGGTCTGGAGGCCGCAATCAAGGCAGGCGTAAAGAAGGCCGTTATGATTGACGGCAGAATCGAACATTCCATCCTCATCGAAATATTCTCCGATGAAGGGATCGGCACAATGTTTACAAAATAAAAAAGCATGGAAAAAGCACGGAAAGAAGGAATTTCAATGAGCTTTGAAGATATTAAAAAACTGGATGACGCTTATGTCATGCACACCTATGGGCGATACAATCTGGCAATCGACCACGGCAAGGGCGCAATCTGTTATGACCCTGCCGGCAAATCCTATATTGACTTCACCAGCGGCATCGGGGTAAATTCCCTCGGCTTCGCGGATGATGGCTGGGTTGCGGCAGTCACGGCACAGCTGAATAAATTACAGCATATCTCCAACCTGTATTATACAGAGCCCTGCGTTCTGGCAGCAAAGCTAATCTGCGAAAAAAGCGGTATGAAAAAGGTATTCTTCGGCAACAGCGGCGCAGAGGCAAACGAAGGCGTGATTAAGGCGGCAAGAAAATACTCCTTCCAGAAATACGGTGAAGGCAGAAGTAAAATCGTCGCTCTGGAAAACTCCTTCCATGGCAGAACCATGGCGGCACTTTCCGCAACAGGGCAGAACGTATATCACAACTTCTTCTTCCCCTTTGTGGACGGCTTTGTGTTCGCAAAGGCAAATGACACAGAAGATACGCTTTCCAAGCTGACAGACGATGTCTGCGCCGTTATGATGGAGCTGGTGCAGGGTGAAGGCGGCGTTATGCCTTTGGAGAAGGAATATGTGCAGGCAGTTTATGCGGCCTGTCAGGAAAGGGATATTCTCTTTATCGTAGACGAGGTACAGACAGGTGTCGGCAGAACAGGCACCTTCTACAGCTATCAGCAGTTCGGGATTCAGCCCGATTTAGTATCCTCCGCAAAGGGTCTGGGCGGCGGTCTGCCGATCGGTGCGGTGCTGTTCGGTGAAAAAACACAGGATACCCTGATTCCCGGTGACCACGGCTCCACCTTCGGCGGCAACCCCGTTGTCTGCGCCGGTGCGGTTGAGGTGCTGAACCGCATGGATGATACCTTCCTGCAAAACGTAACCGCAAAGGGCAGGCACATGCGCGAGGAAATCGAAAAAATGCCCCATGTGACAAGCGTTGCAGGCATGGGCATGATGCTCGGCATTGAGCTGGATATTGACGTAAAGCCTGTGGTGACGGCACTGATGGAAAACGGACTTCTGGTGCTGACCGCAAAGCACAAAATGCGTCTGCTCCCCCCTCTGAATATTGCACAGACAGAGCTGGAAAAAGGGCTTTCCATTTTGAAAAACACGCTTGCGGCACTTTGATTTCAAACGTAAATAGGGTATAATGATACCTATCACTGGCATAAAAACCCGACAGGGGTTGGGAAGGGACAGCGTCCCTCGGAAAGAGAGGAACAACTATGAAACATTTTTTGAAGCTGTTGGACTGCACAACAGAGGAAATTTATGAACTGCTTGATCTGGCGGCAACCATGAAGCAGTATGTCAAGGAAGGCAAAGAGCATCATTTCCTGAAGGGCAAAACACTGGGTATGATTTTTGAAAAATCCTCCACCCGTACCCGTATTTCCTTTGAAACAGGGATGTATCAGCTGGGTGGCCATGCGCTGTTTATCAGTGCAAGGGATTCCCAGATCGGCAGAGGCGAGCCCACACAGGATACTGCACGCGTCATGAGCCGTATGCTGGATGGCATTATGATTCGTACCTTTGAGCAGAAGGAAGTGGAAATGCTTGCCGAATACGGCTCCATTCCCATCATCAATGGGCTGACAGACCTGTGTCACCCCTGTCAGGTTATGGCAGACCTGCTGACCATCCGCGAACACAAGGGTAAGCTGGAAGGACTGACCATGTGCTATATCGGCGACGGCAACAACATGGCAAACTCCCTCATCGTCGGCGGTCTGAAAACAGGCATGAACGTGCAGATTGCCTGCCCCGAGGGCTATCGTCCCAACCCTATGGTAATGGATTTTGCAGCGCAGTATCCCGATAAGTTCTCTATCACAGATGACCCCATGACAGCCGCAAAGGATGCCGATGTTGTCATCACAGACTGCTGGACCTCTATGGGACAGGAGGAGGAAAAGAAAATCAGAGAAAAGGCATTTGCAGGCTATCAGGTAAATAAAGAGCTGATGGGTGTTGCAAAGGCAGATGCTATGGTGCTGCACTGTCTGCCTGCTTATCGCGAACAGGAAATCACAACAGAGGTTTTCGAGGCGCATGCAAACGAAATTTTCGACGAAGCGGAAAACAGACTCCATGCACAGAAGGCAGTTCTTGTAAAATTACTGAGTTAAGACAAACAAAAAAGGATAAATCTTCATTCCGAAGATTTATCCTTTTTATTATGCCTGATCGCAGAAATCATTCCTTCATATCCGGATTCAGCTCATGCCATTTTCTATGGTGCGCCTTCATGCAGTCAAAGGTTTCCTCGCTCAGGATATGCTCCATCCGGCAAGCATCCTGCAATGCAGTTTTTTCGCTTACCCCAATATCCATCAGCAGATGGGAAATCACACAATGCTTTTCATAGGTACCCTCTGCCAGTGCCTTGCCCTTTTCTGTCAGCACGATACGACCCTTATCCTCTATCTGCACATAGCCCTCCGCCTTCAGCTTTTTCATGGCATTGGAAATGCTGGGCTTGCTGAAGCCCATTTCCAACGCAACATCCACCGAGCGCACAAAGCCTGTTTTCTGATTTAAAACATAAATCGTCTCCAGATAATTTTCCATAGATTCCTGTGTTTTCATACGGGTTCCCCCCTTCTTCTTCCTTCTATATTAACAAAAATAAGTACAATTTACAATATTTTTCTGTTGTTCTTTGTGTTTTGCATACAGCCTTTAAAAAATTCTATGGGTTTGATTGCATTTTTTTATTGATATTTGGTTGAAAATCATGTATGATGTATATAAGAAAAAACGAGAGCGGCAAATCCTTTTTCCGTTCTTGTATTTTAAGTATGCTTGCTTCTGTAGTTTGAGGTTTTTCTCCTAACTTCAAGCTATTTTGAATCAAACTTTTCATCTCTTCTTGTCATTGCTTCCCAAGCGTAAAAAAGCACCCCCTTTATCGTTTTTTTGCGTGGCAATGGCAACCCTTACGCGGCACCTTCTCCCCCAAGAAGGTGCCGTTCCCCTTTTACGCAGAAATGCTCCGCGAAAACCCACTGAACATTTTTTCATTTTATGCAGAATGAACTGTATTTTATAAATCTTCCCCTTTCTGTCTCTGTGTAGTATGATAAAAGCAATCACTATACAGCATTGATAGAAAAGAGGGTATTTTTATGTACAGAACATTATACAGCCCACAGGGCGGACGCATTATCCTGGATGGACGCGAGGTTATCAATATGGCCTCCAATAACTACCTTGGCCTAGCCAACCATCCTGCCGTTGTTGCTGCCGCAAAGGAGGCTTTGGAAAAATACGGCGTTGCCACAACCGCAAGCAGAAACATCTGCGGCAATTATCCCGTGCATGATGAGCTGGAGGAAAAGCTGGCAAAATTCAAGGGCGTAGAGGCAACACTGGTATTCAACTGCGGCGTAACCGCAAACTCCGGTTTGATTCCACAGCTGGTCGGCAAGGGTGATTTTATCTACAGCGATGAACTGAACCATGGCTCCATCATTGACGGCTGTCGCTTATCCGGCGCGAAAATCAAGGTGTTCCGCCACATGGATATGGCACATCTGGAAGAGCTGCTGCAGGAGCCTGTCGAAGGCAAACGGCTCATCATCACAGACGGCGTATTCAGCATGGACGGCGACCTTGCCCCCCTGCCTAAAATGGCAGATCTGGCAGATCAATACAACGCTCTCCTGGTGGTAGATGATGCCCATGGGGATGGCGTAATGGGCCCTGCCGGCAGAGGTACGGTAGACCATTTCGGTCTGCGCGACCGCATCATCATTGAAACAGGCTCTCTCTCCAAGGCATTCGGCTCCGCAGGCGGCTTTGTGGCAGGCCCGAAGGAGTTCATCGAGGCACTGCGTCCCAAGGCAAGAAGCTTTATCTTCACCGCTTCCCCAATGGCTCCCTGCCTGACAGCGGCGGCAGCAAAGGCTGTAGATCTGGTCATGGAAAATACGGCACTGGTAGATAAGCTGTGGGAAAACCGCAATTACTTTGCCGACCGCCTGAGCAAGCTCGGCTTGAATATCGGCACATCCGTCACACCTGTTATCCCGATTATCGTCGGCGATGCCGAAAAGGCGCAGAAGCTCAGTGAAATGATGTATGAACGAGGCGTTTATGCACAGGCCCTGCAATTCCCCATGGTACCCAGAGGAACCGCACGCCTGCGTACCATCCTTTCCGCAGACCACACCAAAGAGGATCTGGACAAGGTTGTGGACGCACTGGAGGAATGTGCGAAGGCGCTTGACTTAATCAGATAAAAACAAAATCCCCTTTGCTGAACGAAATCCGTTCGGCAAACGGGGTTATTTTTATGCCTCATTCCTTATTTCTTCCTGCCGAAGAACCGCTTCCCGCCGCTCTGTCTGTTCAGTCCTCAGTTGCTTCGGGCAGGCATGGCGTTAAAGCGAATCACATAAAAAAAGAAGCCCTGAAAAATCAAGGCTTCTTCGCTGCACCCGACAGGATTCGAACCTGCGGCCTTTCGGTCCGGAGCCGAACGCTCTATCCCCTGAGCTACGGGTGCGTAAGGGCTGTGTTTCAGCCCGTTTTTCTATTCTACATGGAATCGTGGAAAATGTCAATTCCTTTCCCCCTGTTTCCTTTCGTCAAAAGCCGCTTCATTTTAAACAATCTCTACCGAAGGCAGCTGCCAGATTTCATCGGCATACTGACGAATGGTACGGTCAGAAGAAAATTTGCCGCTCTCTGCCGTATTAAGAATTGCCATCCGCACCCATTTTTCCTCATCGCGGTAGGCTCTGTCGATGTCCCACTGTGCGCGTGCATAATCGGCGTAATCCTCCAGAACGAAGTATTCATCCGCTCTGCCGCCGCAGCCGTTCAGCAGTGCATCGTACAGCTCACGGAACAGATTGGTATCGGGGTCAAATGTGCCGTCAATCAGGCTTGTCAGTGCCATCCGCACCTCCTGATTCATGTTATAGACCATCCATGGATCATACCCCTCCTGTGTCTTCTGCTGCACCTCTGCCGCGCTCATGCCGAAGATAAAGATATTGTCTCTGCCGACCTCCTCGCAGATTTCCACATTTGCACCATCCATCGTGCCGATTGTCAGCGCACCGTTCAGCATAAACTTCATATTGCCTGTACCGGAGGCCTCCTTGCCCGCAGTCGAAATCTGCTCGCTGACATCTGCTGCCGGAATCATCTTTTCTGCCAGAGAAACACGGTAGTTTTCCATAAATACCACCTTAATCTTACCATGAATGGTCGGGTCGTTATTCACCACATCCGCAACAGCGTTAATCAGCTTAATGATGAGCTTCGCTCTGTGGTAGCCTGCCGCCGCCTTTGCCCCGAAAATAAAAGTTCTGGGTATCATATCCAGTCCGGGGTTCATCTTCAGGTGGTTATACAGCCCAATGACATGCAGGATATTCAGCAGCTGTCTTTTATATTCATGCAGACGCTTCACCTGAATATCAAAAATGGAATCAGGATTGATATCAATCCCCTTTGTTTCCTTGATATATTGCGCCAATGCAATTTTGTTTTCCTTCTTGATTGCCGTAAATCGGCTGCGGAAGGCGGCATTCTCTGCATAAGGCACCAGCTTTTTCAGCTCATCCAGATTGGTAATCCAACCCTTGCCGATGGTTTCGGTAATCAGCTCTGCCAGCTTCGGATTGGCATGGAGCAGCCATCTTCTCTGGGTAATGCCGTTTGTTTTGTTATTGAATTTTTCGGGATACAGCTCATAAAAATCATGCAGCTCCTGCTTTTTCAGAATTTCCGTATGCAGTGCCGCTACCCCGTTGACAGAATGACTCCCGACGATTGCCAGAAATGCCATGCGAATCTGCCCATCTGCAATGATTGCCATTTTTCTGATTTTATCGGGATTGTTCCCATATTTTTCCGTCAGCTCCAGAACGAAACGGCGGTTGATTTCCTCCACAATCTGATAAATACGAGGGAGCAGGCGGCTGAATAATTCCATCGGCCATTTTTCCAACGCTTCGGACATAATCGTGTGATTGGTATATGCACAGACCCTTCTTGTAATATCCCATGCCTGATCCCAAGGCAAATCATTTTCATCCACCAGCACACGCATCAGCTCCGCCACCGCCATGCTGGGGTGGGTATCATTCAGCTGAAATGCCACCTTATCTGGCAGTTCGTTGAAATCGGTATGCTTTTTCTTGAAGCGCGCAATCACACGCTGCACCGTTGCGGAAATGAAGAAATACTGCTGCCGCAGACGCAGCTCCTTCCCCTGTATATGCTCATCCGCAGGATACAGCACATCCGTCAGCGTATTGGCAAGCAGTTCCTCCTCCGCCGCCTTCTGATAATTGCCCTCATTGAAGGATTTCAAATCCAGTCTGGTTTTGGGCTTTGCCTCCCATAGACGCAGGGTATTTACAGTATTATTGCCATACCCAATCACCGGATAATCATACGGGATTGCCGTTACAGACTGATAATTTTCCTGCACAAAGCGATATTCGCCGTTGCCCTTTTCCACTGCGCGCACATTGCCGCCAAATTTGACCTCAACGGCATATTCATTCCGTTTAATGCCCCAGGGGTCGCCGTTTTCCAGCCAGTTATCCGGCACCTCGACCTGATAGCCGTTTTCAATCCGCTGCTCAAAGATGCCGTAATGATAGCGAATCCCACAGCCGTAAGCCGGCAGGGAAAGCGTGGAAAGGGATTCCAGAAAGCAGGCCGCCAATCTGCCAAGGCCGCCGTTGCCAAGGCCGGGGTCGGGCTCTGCCTCCTCCACCATATTGTAATCAATGCCCAGCTCCGCAAAAACCTCCTTCACCTCATCGAACATTTCCAGATTGATCAGTGCATTGCCAAAGAAACGCCCCATCAGAAATTCCATGGAGAGGTAATAAACCACCTTTGCATCCCTTTCATAATATTCATCATGGGTTTTCATCCACTTATCGGTAATCACATCGCGCACAGCAAACACTGCCGCCTGATACAGCTCCTCAGGCGATGCATTTTCCAGTGTTTTGCGGTACAGCGTTTTCACATTTTCCCGAATGAGCTTCTTCAGTTCCTTTTTTTCAATTCGTTCCATACTAAACCCCCTTAAGGTTTTCTCTATTTCTACAAAAATTTTGTTTTGTATGCTATTCTGTACATTTTCCTTTTCATCATACCAAAAAAAAGAAGGCTTGGCAAATTTCTCCTTTTTTCCGCTACAATAGCGGCGAAAAGAGAAATACTCCCACAAGAAAGCCGCCTGCGCTGAAAAGTGCGTTTCGTATGGAAACAGGCTCAGGCAAAATGCCTGCCGAGGCATGATACAGCCCCACGCCGCCCAGAAACGCCAGCGGAAATACGGGAATCTCCCATGAGAAGCAGACCGCCGCCGTCAGAAAAAGAAACAGCGCGCGCCGCAAAAGCACATCCCATGGAAGATATTTCTCTGCCAGAAGCCCTGTCCCGCAGCCTGCCGCCGCACAGCCTGCCGCACCCCAGAACCGCGCCGTACCCATGGCAGACGGCAAAACCGCGAAGCAGAGCATCGCCAGATAAGCCCCCTCCAAAAAGCAAAGGACAGCACCCGCGGCGTTCCGCCTCTCTGCCGTCCTTATCACCATCAGATACCCCACCAGAAGGAGCACCCAGACCTTTTCCATAAAATCACCCCATCATACCCTCTTAGAAAAAGGATATGGCAGGGACAAAGCCTTCATGCCGCATCAGAGCGCAAAAACAATCCCCACAATGGCACTCAGCACGATATAAAAAATCGGGTGCTTTTTCCATTTATTCGTTGCGAACAGCAGCACCACAAACAGAATACATTCCTCAATGCCGATATAGCAGCCAAGATTGGAAAGCGTTAAATCAGAAAGCGCCGCAGAATGAAACAGCGCCCCAATCAGCACGCCAAAGCCTGCCGCCGCAATCAGCCCCATAACCGCAGGGCGCAGTCCGTAAAACGCATACTCCACATATTTATTGCTGCGGAATTTTTCCAGCACCTTGGAAATCAGAATAATAATGATAACTGAGGGCAACACCAGACCAAAGGTTGCCGCAATGCTGCCGATAACGCCGCTGTGCTGAAAGCCCGTATAGGTTGCCATATTGATGCCCAAGGGGCCGGGGGTCGATTCCGAAACAGCAATCATATCGGGAATCTGCTTCGCGGAAAACCATGGATATTTATCCGCCAGACGGTAGAGGAAGGGCAGCGTTGCCAGACCGCCGCCGATGGAAAACAGCCCAATCTTGAAGAATTCAAAAATCAAAATCAGAAGGCTCATCATTTCTCCTTCGCCTCCCTTCCGCAGGAAACAGCAATGCCGAGAATCGCCGCCGCCAGCACAATCCAGACAGGGGAAATATCCACCCATACGGATACAAGGAAGGAAACCGCCGCAATCACCACACAAAGCTTATCCACGATGGATTTTTTCCGCAGTCCCATCACGGCATTGAGAATCAGCACACTGACCACAACGCGAATCCCTGCAAAGGCATGCTGCACCACTGCCAGCTCCGCAAAGTTTTTCAGCACTGCCGCAATGAACATCACAATACACAGCGACGGGAACACACTCCCGACCGTTGCCGCAATCGCGCCCGGTATGCCCTTCTGCTTATAGCCGATAAAGGTCGCCGTATTGATAAAAATAACGCCGGGGGTGCATTGCCCGATTGCAAAATAATCCAGCATTTCATCCTCTGTTGCCCATTGGCGCTTTTCTACAACCTCCTTCTGCAGCATCGGCAGCATGGCATAGCCTCCGCCAAAGGTAAAGCCGCCAATGCGTGCAAAAGAAGAAAATAATTCCCACAATTCTTTCATTGCTATCCTCTTTTCTGCTCTTATGTCTCCTGCATTTTCGCCATTCGGTCTGTCGTTGCGAGGGTATCCATCATTTCATTCAAATCGCCATCCATAATGGCATCAATCTTATGCAGTGTCAGTCCAATGCGGTGGTCTGTCACCCTGCCCTGCGGGAAGTTATAGGTGCGGATACGCTCACTTCTGTCCCCTGTGCCGACCTGCGAGCGTCTGTCGGCGGAAATTGCCGCATCATGCGCGCGCCGCTCCCGTTCATATACACGGGCATACAGCACCTTTAACGCCTGCTCCTTATTCTTGAGCTGCGATTTCTCATTCTGACAGGTAACCACAATCCCCGTCGGGATATGCGTCATCCGCACCGCAGAATCCGTTGTATTGACACACTGACCGCCGTTGCCCGATGCACGGAACACATCCACGCGCACATCGTTCATATCAATATGCACATCGACCTCCTCCGCCTCCGGCAGCACTGCCACCGTCACCGTTGAGGTATGCACGCGCCCGCCGCTTTCCGTCACCGGCACACGCTGCACACGATGCACGCCGCTTTCGTATTTCAAACGAGAATATGCTCCCTCGCCCTTTATCATAAAGGAAATTTCCTTAAAGCCACCAAGGTCGCTCTCGCTCGTATTCATAATTTCTATCTTCCATTTTCTCCGCTCTGCATAGCGCGCATACATGCGGAATAAATCCCCTGCAAACAATGCTGCCTCATCGCCGCCTGCGCCGCCGCGGATTTCCATGATAACATTCTTTTCGTCATTGGGGTCCTTAGGAATCAGCAAAAGCGTCAGCTCCTGCTTCAGCGTTTCCGCCTTTTCCTTGTTTTCCGCCAGCTCCTCCTTCAAAAGCTCCCGAAAATCCTCCTCCTGCTTTTCCTCCAGCATGGCAAGGCTTTCGGCAATCCCCTCCTTCGCCTGCTTATACTCCCGATATTTCTCCACAATGGGAGTCATATCGCTGTATTCCTTCATCCGCTTGCGCCATTCTGTCTGATTGGCAATCACGTCGGGGTCGTTAATCTGTTCCGCCAAGTCCTCATATTTCGTCTCGATTTCCGCCAAACGGTCTAACATTTTTATGCCCCCTCCTTCTTTCCTGTATATCTCCCAAAGGCAACCCTGTCCAGTCCTGCCAGGTCCTGTCGGATGCCGATTTCCGTATAGCCAAAGTCTGCCAAAAGCGTGCGCAGGGCTTCGCCTTGGTCATAGCCAATCTCAAAAAAGAGCCATCCGCCCTCCTTCAGCCATGCTCTGCCCTCTGCCACAATCGCACGGTAAAAATCCAGACCGTCCGCACCGCCATCCAGTGCATTGATGGGTTCAAAGTCCTTCACTTCCGTCATCAGCCCTGCGATATCCTCCTTGGGAATATAGGGCGGATTGGAAACAATCGCATCCAGCTGCCCTCTCCACTGCGCAGGCACATTTTGAAATAAATCACTCTCATAAAACGAAATTTCCGCATGGTTTGCCGCCGCGTTTTTCGTTGCATAGCCTAACGCCTTCCTGCTGATATCCACCGCCAGAACACGTTCAAATTGCCCGTAATGGGACAGGCTGACAGGAATACAGCCGCTCCCCGTCCCGATATCCAGAATCGTCCGCAGTGGTTCTGTCTGCTGCTTCTCCAGAATGGTTTCCACCAGAATTTCCGTATCCCCTCTGGGAATCAGCACGCCCTCGCCCACAGAAAAGGGAAGTCCCATGAACTCCCATGTGCCGAGGATATACTGCGTCGGGCGACCGCTCTCCCGCTCCGCAAGAAAGCCTTCATACTGCATCGCAGCCTCCGCAGAAATCGGCTCCTCTCCACGCAAAAATAAAGCCGTTCGATTCAGACCGACAGCTTTTTCGAGCAGCAGCTCCGCTTCAACGGCGTAGGCATCCTTTCCCGCCGACCGCAAACGCTGCTTCCCCTCGCGCAATGCCTCTGCAATGGTTTTATTCCTCAGGCTCATCTTCCAGAACCCCTTTCATTGCCGCAATGGCACATTCTATCTGACTTGCATCCGGCTCTGCCGTTGTCAGCTTTTGCAGACAAAGTCCCGGCGCACTGACGATTTTCACGAAGCTGCTTTCTGAATTGCCCGCCCAGCGGATAACCTCATAGGAAATCCCCGCAATAAACGGCACAAGGCAGATTCTTGTAATCAGCCGCAGCCAGAATACATCCGTCCGAACGAAGAAAAACACAATCATGGAAATCAGCATAACGAACAGCAGAAAGCTTGTGCCGCAGCGCTTATGCAGCCTTGTGCAGGGGCGTACGTTTTCCACCGTCAGCTCCTTGCCGCTTTCAAAGCATGCAATCGTCTTATGCTCTGCGCCATGGTATTGGAATACGCGCTTAATCTCCTTCATACGAGAAATCAGCCAGAGATAGCCAAGGAAAATCGCAATACGAATCAAGCCTTCGATAATGCCCAGTGCCCATGTCGGCACAAGGGTTTTGAATAAATTCCCGATGGCAACAGGCAGCACAAAAAACAGCCCCATACCCAGAAGCAGGGAAATGAATACACTGAAATAAATCAGAATATCGTTGATTTTATCCCCAAGCTTGTCCTTCAGCCATTGCTCAAAAGGGGAAAGCTCTTCCTCCTCCCAGCCCTCGCCTGCAATCTCCGCAGAACGCATCAGTATTTTCGTACCGGTAACAAGGGAATCCACAAACGCCGCCATGCCGCGGAAAATAGGGTATCTGAACAGCCCTTTTTTCCCTAGGCCGCCGACAGGCTTCTTTTCCACAACAATTTCCCCTTCGGGATTTCTCACTGCCATTGCATATATCTTTTTTCCGCGCATCATAACGCCCTCAATGACCGCCTGACCGCCGATGTTATTTGTCTGTTGTTTGCCGTTTGACACAGAATCATCTCCTTTCATAAATATTTATTATAGCATAAGGGAGTAAATTTAGCAAAACGGTTTTTGTTATAGTCTGCTGCGCAATCGAAATTTGTATCATAGGAGGTAAAAAACATGAAGAAAATCGAAGGTTTATATCGCAGCTACTGCCACGAAAGAGAACTAGAAATGCAGGAGTATCACACAGGAGGGAACAGGATGAAAGAATTGCAGGAATTTTTGAAAAGCAAGCTCAATGCGGAAGATTATTTCACCGCGGAAGAAATACTGAATAATCTGATTGCCGAGACGGAAGAAAAAGGCTTTGCCGCAGGTGCCAAATACACCGCTAGTCTTGGGAAAGAATTGTTTGCAGAATAAAAAAATTTGCCCCTCGAAAGAGGGGCTTTTGTTATTAAAATTTCTCCCTTTTTAATACTGTTTCAGTGCTTCTTCCACTCAACTTATCAAAATTCAGTGTTTTGTAGCAAGTTAAAATGTTCCTTTCGCAAAACCTTCCAAAAGCATATTTATCGAACACTCAATAATTCCTAATTATCAACTCCTTAAAAACCTTCTCACCGCCAATAGCTACTCCGAGATTATTAACCCGCTCAACCTCTTCAATATGAAATCCCTCATACAGATTCCGCACAAACGCATCATCATTATATGTAAGAATCCACTTTCCTTTCAGATTATATAACATTTCTGCCAATTTTCGATGTTCAGTTTCTCCAAAATCATCCTTCATCTGATAGAACTTTTCCGTTCCATGATAAGGTGGATCTATAAAAAACAGCGTCCTTTCGGAATCATGAATCTGTAGAATTTCATCAAAAGATTTATTCTCAATCAGTACCTTGATTAATCGTTCATGCACCGCCTGCAAATTTTTTATTGCAGATACATCCTTAAATCCAACTCCAAATGTAGACACCTTAGATCCATAAGATGCTTTAATCAAATAAAACATTCGTGCCGCTCTCTGCAGTTCTGTCATTGTTTCCGGTTGCATTCCCCGTTGTCGGAAAAATTCTTCTCTGCTGTTTAGCATAAAACTGAGCTCAGCTTGCAACGCCTCTGGATGATATTTTACCATCCGAAAAAGATTCACCAATTCTCCATTGATATCATTGTATACCTCTTTAGAATGAGGTGTTTTCCCGAATAACACCCATGCTGCACCGCCAAACGGCTCAACATATTTTTCTATTTCTTCTTTCGGAAATTTCTTGATAATTTCCTTTCTAAGCAGTTTTTTCCCACCTACCCAAGAAACAAAACTATTCATATTGATCGCTCCTTTCTCTGTTCATCATCCCACAAAGAAAGTCTCTTAAAGTCTCAATTTTTCACACAAAAAAATTAAGGGGACGGATAACCGCCCCCTACCATTTTCGCGACCTCACGAAAAAGCTTATTTCTTCGTCAGCACTGCCACATTTCCCTTACTGGTAACACTATACCCGATAGCATCCGCCACATCCCGAATTTTGATATAGTTTGTGCCATCCTTAAGGATACGTTCTGTCATGTGTTCTTTGCCGTCAATAATAACCTTGCATTTTTCTACCACTTCATCATCCCTCATTTCGTATTGAAATACATCCTCGACCAACAGCCAATGCGTGAATTTATTGCACCGCAGGGGGACTTCTCGCACGCCGTAAGCCGATCCATCCGCCGCCACATAATACGGATGCCCATTCTTCATGCCGGTATAAACCCCGATATGCCCCTGCATCCAGACCAACGCCCCGATGGGCGCTTTTTCAATGGTGGAAATAGGGTTGATTTTGGTTGCCCTCGCCTTCCACTGGCCCGAACCGAGCGTCACGCCGCACGCCCACGAAATCAGTCCGCTGCAATCCACGCAGACCTTCCCGATTTTCTCCCTATCGCTCAGCCAGACCATTTTTCCGTAGGTGTTTTTCAGAAATTTATAGTTCTGCTCCGTCATAACCTTGCCCTTCATGCCGTAAACATACGGCGTGCCGATTTTGGAGCGGCAGAAGGCTACCAGCTCCTTGCCCGTCATCCTTTTCGCCATATTATCACCCCTTTACAAGCTCTCTGACCGTTTTGTTTTCCTTCAGCAGCTTTCGCATTTCCTCCAGTGCCTCATCCACCCACAGGGAGAAGGTATCGAAGGATACCGCCATAGCCAATGCAGGAAATCGCTGGATGAATAAATCGTAGGTCTGCCGCAGCTTCAGCTTGCCTGTGCCGCTGCCCAGCTCCGCCTCTGCCTGCGTGACCGCCCACAGAAGCCATTCCTTGACTCTTTCTCTCTGCTCGGATGTTGGCATTTTCAGAAACCGCCCGATGCACACACCGACCATCCCTGCAACCGCCATCAACGCAACCACCAAATACCAATTTTCCATTAAAAACATTGTTCTTTCCTCCTTCTTTCTTTTATATAAAAAGCGCCCGATTTCTCGAACGCTCTTTCTGCTTATGCGCTTGCCTTCAAAAACAGCAATCTGAATGTTTCTCTCCCTTTTGGGGTAATCAAGGTCTGCGTGCTTGCAAAGCCCGTTTTCTCATTGGAAAATTCCTTTACTTCAAACAGACCGTTGTTTTTATCGGCATAAGGCTGAATCTTCCCTCTCTTGTCCCGATAAATAAATTTCTTTTCCAGCAGGAATCTGATAAACTCCTTTTCCTTGACCTGCAACTGCTTTGCCGTTTCTCTGAAATTCGTCAGCAGATTTCTGTCAACCAATTCGTCGAAATAGTCCGCTTTCGGTTTCATAATCTGGTTATCGACCGTCAGCGAAGAATTGACCGCCTGCAACGCCTTATTCTTGTCCTGCTCATCCTTCAGAGCCGTACACAGCTTAATCATCATATCGGGGTTCAGAATTGCCTGCTCCAGTGTTTCGGGGGTCATGTATGCCCCATGCTTGCGGATAGAAGGCAGTACCTCAGATGTAACCCATTTTCTGAAAGGCTTTGCTTCTGGCTTGTCACTGCGGAGAATGACATTGTATAAGCCGCTTTCGTTGATAACCGTCATTTCCTGCTCTCCCCCAGGGGTGGGAATCTGATTCCGCCCCTTTTCGTCCTCGTCCAATCTATCAAACACCTTATGTGGACTACTAAGACCCAATACCTCACATACATCTTTCAGCACCCACCAAGGTTCGCCGTCCTTCTGTATGGTTCTGACCTCGTTGCCGTTGTAGTTAAAAACCTGTAAATTATTCATACTTTCACAACCCTTCTTTCTCGAACGCTCTTAATCACTTCAACAATTTCACCGCAAAGCTGCTGAATTTTTTCCATTTCCTCACGCTTTGCATAATTTGTTATTTCAGAGGATATTGTCAAATATTTTTCATCAAATTTAATCAGCATATTTAAACCTCCCTTTAAATCATCTTGCTTACCAAAGTTACCAGTGCCAAAACCAAGCCCATCAAAAAGATAAAATGTACCATTAGCTTAAAAATATCTTTTTTCATATTGCACCGTTGGAGTTTTTCATGTATTATTACTGATAGAAGGTTGGGGCTTTCGCCCCTCCCTCTATGTAATGAGTTTGATTAGGATTAAAGCCCATCCTACCAATGAGATTATCCTAATCATGAGCTTTTCAAGTTGTTCCACCAGCTTGATTAGCTCTTTTATTTTGCCCTCCAACGTGTCACCTCCTTTCTATGTCTATATAATACACTATTTTTCGTGCATATTCAATATGCAATGTACACGAATTATAGTTTATATTTTTGTAAATATTGTACACTTGTTTTCGTTCACAAAAACAGCTACAATATAACATAAGAAAGAAGGTGATACTATGCCGTTACTTTATAAGCTCGATGTTCTTTCGGCTCTAAAAGAAGTCGGTTACACAACATATCAAATCAGAAAAAATAAACTTTTAAGTGAATCCACTGTACAAAAATTGCGAGAGGGAAAGCCTATCTCTTGGGAAAATATCGAAACCCTTTGCAAGCTGCTGAATTGTCAGCCCAATGACATCATCGAATACATTCCCGATTAAGACCGTCTTTTGCGGTCTTTTTCTGGTTGTAATCCCTCCTTGCCCTTCTGCTTTACCGATTCCAATTCTTGATAATGTATACAATTACAATCACACAAAACACAGCCTGCAATACCTTGAAACCTAAATACAACATATCCATAACGCCGCTCCTTTCTGTCATCTTTATATTGACAATGAGCATCCAAAAGTTTATTTTATAGGTAGGGGAGGTTTCCCTCCCCTTTCTCATATTAGCTTTCTGATAAGTTCTATCAGTGCTTCTATGAGGTTTGTGATTGCGGTAAGTAGGATAATCGTTTCGAGTTGGATATCTTTCTTACCGCTTTTCTTTTGTTTGCTCACTTGCTTACCTCCTTTCTATGGTTTTATTATAACCCATTTAGGGTTACTTGTCAACCATTTTATAATATATTTTTTATTATTTTTATATCTTTTCATTTGACTAATAATAAAAACAATATTATAATTATATATAAAGGAGGTCTTGCGAATGGCAATCATCTACGAAAACACTGAGCAAATCATTCTTGAAATCAGAAAACTCATGCTGGAAGAAAAAATATCTCAGCGCCAAATTGCAGAAAGCTTAGGAATTACACCTCAAGGATTTACAAAGCTCATTAACAAGAAAAATTTCAGTTTTGAAGATGCACAGAAAATTTTAAATGCAATGGGTTATCATTTGATTTATGATTTTGAGAAGAATTAAGACCGCCCCTCGCGGTCTTTTTTCATTCCCCATCCTCTGTACCTTCCTTCCCCTTTTGGTACTGTGTACCGAAGTAGAACGCCACCACCACAGAGAAAATCGTCAAAAACTGTTCTCCGCTGATGCGCCCCACCACTGCCAGATACGAAAAAACCACCGTAAGCATAATCGTTACGATGGATTTCACTGTCAGCAAATTTTGAACTGTGATTTTTGCCGCTTCATTCATTTTCATTTTCTCTCAATTCCTCCTTGCTCTCCCATTCCGCTTGCTTTACGCTCATTCTTCTTTTCCTGCGTTCCTCTGCTCTGCGTTCTGCCTGCTCCACGCCTTTATCGTACAGCTTCATCAGACCACAGATGCCTAATTCTG